>Ga0302046_10000017_pt1 | contig 169243 bp, 141 predicted proteins | sample RVTome_11_FD_200261 | JGI IMG/M metagenome (GOLD analysis project Ga0302046, IMG submission 200261) | Soil microbial communities from uranium-contaminated site in the Upper Colorado River Basin, Wyoming, United States - RVT147D111 (version 2) ... | reverse complement strand
GAGCCTGGGTCTGCACTACAGCCCCTTTCAGAAACCCACAGCCTCACTGCCAACCACTTGCGAAATTAATACCCCCAAAAATCGTCGTTTCCGAGGTCGAATAGCGGAAGTCGGGCTAGTTCTCCCCACCCGCGTGGGGATGGTCCGCAGGTCATCCTGACCACGGAGGTGGTCACTTAGTTCTCCCCACCCGCGTGGGGATGGTCCGTGCGAGCTGTATTGGGGTACCTACCTCATCGTGTTCTCCCCACCCGCGTGGGGATGGTCCGATGCCGGCCCGAGCTCCGATCCGCACCGGCATGTTCTCCCCACCCGCGTGGGGATGGTCCGTGGGGGAGATCGCCCGGCTGAAGATCATGGAGGTTCTCCCCACCCGCGTGGGGATCACCTTGCTTGCCCTAATGGCCTTTTTAGCAGGCTGTGCAGCGTGGAGTTACCCAAGCAGCGAAAAAACAATCAGCTTAGCCTTGGGATGACGAAGGCAGAGGTTTTATCGGCGCTGAGGGAACCGCAGCAGACCAGCACAAGAGATGGAACAGAGTATTTGCGATACACCTTCAGATTAGAGACCGAGGAGACCATCAGGCAGGATGCTAACGTCACGGTGGAAGAGAAGCCTGATCTATATAGCGAGCTGCAAAAGTTGAAGGCCCTCAAGGATGACGGGCTGATCACTGAAGAGGAGTAGCAGACCAAAAAAGCCGAGATCATGAAGTAGTATTAGGCAGCGCATACTCCACTTTTTCAATGAACAAGGATGAGGAACACCTGAGGTTGCTTTCCATTTTTCACACGGTGGTGGCCGCGTTGACCGGACTGTTCTCGCTCTTGCCGATCATCCATCTGGTCATGGGGATCATCTTCCTGACCGCCCCGGAAAAGTTCCAGGGCAGCGGGCCGCCGCCACCGCCGTTTGTCGGATGGATGCTGATCATCATCGCCTCGGGCATCATCCTGCTGGGACTGGCCATGGCGGTGTGCATCTTTCTGAGCGGGCGCTTCCTGTCCAAGCGGAGGCATTACATGTTTTGCCTTGTGATGGGCGGCATCGAATGCCTCGTCATGCCGTTCGGCACGGTACTGGGGGTCTTCACCATCATCGTCCTGTCGCGTCCCACGGTGAAGCCGCTCTTTACCGGTCCCCCGCCGATACGGGCATGAGTGCCACACGAGTCTCTGCATGGCCTGCACGTTCACGACGTCCAGGCTGAGCCGCATGAAGGCGGGACTCCAAACGTGGTGGCCTGCGGAGTTCAGTCCCGCCAAGTTTCTTTTCCTCCCGCCAAGGCGCCAAGGCGCCAAGGATGGGAAAGCTCCTTTGATCCCTGCTTGGCGACTTTGCGTCTTGGCGGGAGGCTTTCCGGTTTGTGGGTAGGATGGATGCGCCTATGTCTGGCGCACACATTCGATTCCCTTCTTGCAGGTTTGCCAGCAGCCATGGGAGGGGCTTGGGGTGGGGCCATTTACGGCTTGACGGCGCGGGCGGGCATGGCGTCTTCTCAAGGTCACAGGAGTATGATCAGGCTTGTCTTTCTCAACAAGAATCTGGAGGGCAAGGCTTACAAGTTGGTTCTGGAGAAGACCACGGTGGGCCGGGCCTCGGACAACACGCTTGTGATTCATGACAGCTCCGTCTCATCGCATCACTGCGAGATTCTGACCTACGGGGAGGAAGTCATCATCCGGGAGCGACTGTCCACCAACGGCACCTTCATCAATGACCGGCGCATCAGCGAGCAGTCGCAGGTCAAGTCGGGCCAGGTGATCCGCTTTGGCGAAGTGGAGGTGCGCCTGGAATTCGAACGGCCCCAGCGGGATCGTCCGGACACCGAGATGACCACGGTGGCCACGCTCAAGGAGGTCGGAATAGAGAGGCGGAAGGCCGCGCGCGAAGCCGATACCACCACGCACAAGGAGATGGGGGATCAGTCGGCCGACCCGGAAAGCACCGCGGTTTACAGCAAGCCCAAGTCCGGCCCGATCAGTGGAGGTGCGTCGCCGGAAACGCACGAGCCGCTCCACGTCCTGCCCGAACCCAAATCCCTCTCGAGCCGATGGCTCACCATCGCCGCCGTCATCGTCATTGTCGTGCTGGCGTTGATCTTCCTCGTCTGGAAGCCCTTCTAGCCAGGGTGAAGGTGCGGTGATGCCATTGCATGGCGCGATCCTTTCACGTCGCGGGGTCAATGTCCGTGTTGATGTTCCTGGATGTATTCCTGCTTGAGGCCGAGCTTTTCCGGCGCGTGCAGGACCAGCATTTTCATGCGGATATCCGAAGGGACCTCGCGCTTGGTCATGCGGGAGACGACCCACATCAACAGGATGGCCAGGGGCACGGCCCAGATGGCGGGTTGTTCGCAGAGGATGCGGAGCAGGGGATGGGCGGCCCAGAAATCATTCAGGGGAAGCCATTTCAGGTCGCTGAAGCTGGTCAGCGTGATGGTCGCGACCGCGAGCAGGCCGCCGGCGAGCATGCCGGTGGCGGCGCCTTTCATGGTCATGCCGCGCCACCAGGCGCACATGAAGAGGAGGGGAAAGTAGCTGGCCGCCGCGATGGCGAAGGCCTGGCCGACCATGAAGTTGATGTCGAGCAGTTCGACCTGGGTGCCCAGGAGCGTGGCGATGCCGCCCACGATGACCGCGGAGACCTTGAAGGCGTACATCCGCTGGGCGGCGGTGGCCTTGGGCTTGAGGATGCGGCCATAGACGTCGTGAGCCAGGGCGCCGGTCATGGAGACCAGCAGGCCGCTGAAGGTGCTCATGAACGCGGCGAAAGCCCCGGCGCAGGTGATGCCGCTGAGGATCGAACCGAGCATGGGCACGCGATCGTTGAGCAGGCGGGGCAGTTCCAGGGCGATCTTGTCGGTGCCCTTGGCGCCGGTGGCGGCATACAGTTCGGGAAGGAGATTCCGGCCCAGCACGCCGAAGACGGGCGGGAAGACGTAGAAGATGCCGATCAGGATCATCACCCACATGGTGGTGCGCTTGGCGGCCATCCCGTCCGGGTTGGTGTAAAACCGGACCAGGATGTGCGGCAAACCCGCCGTGCCGCACACCAGGGCGATGATGAGCGAGTAGGTGTAGAGCAATGAATAGGGGCGGGCTTCCTCCTGGGAAAGGTTTGCGCGCAGGGCCGCCTTGGTGGTGAGGGGGCCGAACGGGGAGATCCAGGCTTCGTCCGGGGGCGCCTTTTCCGGCAGGGCCAATCGTATCACCTCACCCCCGGCAGGCGGCGCGTCGGCCTGCTGGACCACGCCGGTGGCGGTGGGAATGCGCCCGTCGTTGATGGCCAGTTGTCGTCCGTAGTGGCCATAGACCGTGAGCAGGACAAAGATCGGCACCGAGATGGCAAACATCTTGGCCCAGTATTGGAAGGCCTGCACCAGGGTGATGCCTTTCATCCCGCCCAGGGCGACGTTGGCCGTGATGACGGCCCCGACCAGCACCACGCCGGCCCAGTAGGGCAGTTCGGGGAAGATGTATTTCACCGTGGTGCCCGCCCCCTTCATCTGCGGCATGGTGTAGAAGAACCCGATGAACATGACGAAGATGACCGCGATCTTCCGAAAGAGCGCCGAGTCGAAACGGCCCTCCGCGAAATCGGGAATGGTGTAGGCCCCGAACCGTCGCAGCGGCCCCGCAATGAAGAGGAGCAGGAACAGATACCCGCAGGCGTAACAGACCGGATACCACAGGGCGTCGTAACCCGCGCTCATCACCATGCCGGCAATGCCCATGAAGGAGGCGGCGGAAAGGTATTCCCCGGAGATGGCCGACGCGTTCCAGCCGACAGACACCGACCGGCCCGCCACAAAGAAGTCGGAGGCGGTCTTGGATTTGCGCGCGGCCCAGAACCCCATCCAGATGGTGAGGGCGACCGTGGCCAGGCTGAAGGTGAAGATCCAGGGGTCGATGGTCATGATGAATGGGGGAATGGGCAAATGGGCGAATGGGTGAAGCTATTCCAAGGTTTTTTTCAGGATCCAGCGATCCGGTTTGTTGCCCAGAGCGGTCAGTTCGGCGAGGATTTCATCCAATAATGCGTGAATGGGCCTTGCGCGTTCAGGTGACAAATAGCCACAGCTGACGGCGTGCATCAGCCAAGTTTGAGTTTCCGCAGCTTCCCCTTCAGCCTCATTCAACTTGTTGACGAATACCCACTTATATTTGCGCCGGCGCCAAGCTTCGGAAACGATGGCGCTGACGGACCTTGAGGATCGCCGCACCTGGTCCGTCAGCGAATACATTTCCTCCCTAGGGAAGGATTTGGTCAGTTCAAACACGAGATTCGCGACTTCCATGGATTGTTTAAAAACTGGGAGTTCATGGTGATATCGAATCAGCTTCATACCCATGTAACGCTTCCAATGAATGGGTCGTGCTGAAAATCATTCTTCAGAGGCACATTTTTTTATCTAACTTCCACCCGATTCGCCCATACGCTTATTCGCTTATCCCCCTATTCGCTTATCCCCCCTCCCTCCTGCACCATCCTCACCTCCGCCTCCTCCAGGGCGATGGACCGGCGGATGAAGATCCAGGAGATGATCCAGACGAAGGGGAAGAACAGGACCCCGAGGATGAGCCAGCTCAGGGTGAATCCAAACACCCGGGTGGCCATGAATTCAGGGAAGAAGTAGTTCAGCAAGGGCAACCCCAGCAGGGCCGCCAGGAACGCCGCAGCGCACCCGATGGAGAGCTTCAACTGGCGCCTCATGAGGAGGTGAAGGAATTCCTCGCTGTGCATGTCCGGCTTGCCGGATGGGGGCGGGTTCATGGGGCTGTGGAAGTAACAGATCCATCCGGGTGGTGCAAGTCCGCATCTGGCTGGCGATGCCCAAAGGATGGGATTGGAAATGGGTGATGCTGGGATCCCATGCAGCCGCTGGATTAGGAACGGAGTAAGCGTAAGAGTAAGAATACGTCATTCCCCAAACGCTGCTGGGGAAAGAAGGCTGCGCAGCGGGTTCCGACTCAAGGTGAACCATGGGCGGCCAGAGCACTCTACATCGCACCCTATCAAAGGCCCCTCACCCCAGCCCTCTCCCGGCGGGAGAGGGAGGCCCGTTCTCTCCGCGGAGAAAGGCCCCCCCACACACATCCCTCTCGCCCATCCCGGCTCGCTGTTCCCTCTCCCCGGGGGAGAGGGTTAGGGTGAGGGGCCCCTGCAAAACGACAACATGTTGGTCATTCTTTTCGGGTAAAGGGTAAGAGCAGGAGTAGGAGCAAGAACCTGCGCCACAGGCGCCCATGCCGACTTTGTCAAGTGTCTTGACCCCAAACCCGGACGTTGGTGGGCAGGATTGGGACATGGATGTCCTCAGTTGGGACATCCGGTGTGACGCGGAGAAGATGAGCCTGGGTTGCGTTCGCCACCTTCCAACCGGGCGCAGTGACCTCCTGCAAGGCCGCAGAGGACCCCGGCCTCCAACTCCATGCCGGTTTAGGAAGGGAACGGGCGAGGTCTTGGCGATCCTGGCATCAAAGGCGCTTTAGCCAGCACATCGGGAGGCATGAGATGAAGCATCAACGATTGACCAACAAAGGATTCACTCTGACCGAAGTGATGATCGTGGTGGCGATCATCGGGTTGCTGGCCGCCATTGCGATTCCCACCATGGTGAAGGCGCGGACCAGGTCCACCAGCGCGTGCTACATCGGGGACCTGCGCGTCGCCAAGAACGCGTTCATGATCTATTCCATCGAACAGGGCACATACCCCTCCGACACCACGCCGGGTGTGACGCCTTCGGGCATGCAGCCTTACCTGGGACGCTTTCCCTGGACCAGTGAAACCAGCCTGGGCGGTTCCTGGGACTGGGACTACGGCGTGTTTGGCGTTGTGGCCGGCGTGTCGGTGTATCAGCCCTCGGTGACCGTGGCCCAGATCACGCAACTGGACGCCACCATCGACGACGGCAACCTTTCCTCGGGCAGCTTCCGTTCCCGCTCCAGCGGGTACATCTCCATCCTGGAGTAGGGGGAATAACCTGTGCCACAGGCGCCCGTTCCGACTTTGTCAAGCATCTTGCGCGGGCCCATGAACCACGCGCCGCCCGGACTGGCTAAAGCCAGGACTACGAACGCGGAACACCAAACCCATTCCGCTCCGCTCCGCCTTCTGACGTCGGCGGCTAGGGGAAGTCGGGCAGGGGCACGTCCAGCGGAGCACGCTCCAGATTGGAACGGAGCGGCGTGGTGTTTTTCGTCTCCCCCCCGGTGGCGAGGGAGAAGCGGTCCCCGTCAAGAACGGCGTTGATGTTGTCCAGGGGCGTGCGGTCGGCGGTGAAGGTGGCCTTGGTCAATGCATTCCAGCGCCCGTCCAGGGAACGCACCCAACCATGGCCAAAGAGCGCGCGGCGCACTTCGTGCGGGCTGCGTCCGTCCCTGCGGAAATCCTCGACGAAGGAGTAATAGCCCTTGAGGGGTTGACCGCCGGTGCGGGTGCGGAAGGTGACCAGGTGTTTCCATCGGTTTTCCCCGGGTAGAAAGAAGTAGCCGGAGTAGGCGGTCTTCTCCCCCTGCACCTCGCCGCGGACCATGAGCCGGTAGGCTTGGCCGTTCTGCCAATCGAAATCAAACAGGCTTTTGCCCCCCGTGCCTTCCCCGCCGAAGCGGCTCACCTGGACGTCGGGATCCTGATGGAGCACCTCCACGCGTTGCTCGTCCGGCACGGCATTGGGATTGTCGCCACGCGTGGGATCCCAGACGGAGAAGATGACAAGCTTGCGGCCGCGTCCCAGTTCCTGGATGCCGAAGTAGCCGGTGTTCCATCCGCAGGCCATGAAGTAGCTGCCGGGAACGGACTCTTGGATGGTGGCCTCGTTATAAAAGAGATCGCCGTCGGAGGCATCCCACCAGAGATGGACCGAGCGGGCGGCCCGGGAAGCGGAAGGCTCGTCCGCGGCGGGCGCGGGCGCGGCGGCCAGGCACAGGACGGCGGAGAGGGAGAGCAGGATGGAGTGGGTGTGTTTCATGATGCACCGGCTGAGTTCAAGACCGGCTAAAGCCGGGACTACGAACGCAAGGGATCACAGGTTGAATTCCTTTTTGACCTCCACAAACGTGCGCATGGCCAGGTCGAGGTCCTCCGTGGTGTGGGCGGCGGAGATCTGGGTGCGGATGCGTGCCTTGCCCTGGGGCACGACGGGATAGGAGAAGCCGATGACATAAACGCCCCGCTGGAGCATGGCGTCGGCGACCCGGGCGGCCAGTGCGGCGTCGCCGAACATGATGGGCACAATGGGATGCTCGCCGGGGAGGAGGTGGAAGCCGAGCCGGCTCATGCCCTGGCGGAAGTGCCGCGTGTTGGCTTCGAGCCGGTCGCGCAGTTCGGTGGAGGCGGAGAGCAGTTCGAGGGCCTTGATGGACGCGGCGGCAATGGCCGGGGCCACCGTGTTGCTGAAGAGGTAGGGTCGGGAACGCTGGCGGAGCAGTTCGATGATCTCCCTGCGGCCGCTGGTGTACCCGCCGCTGGCCCCGCCCAGCGCCTTGCCCAACGTGCCGGTGAGGATGTCCACCCGGTCCATGACGCCGTGATGCTCGTGAGTGCCCCGGCCCTGTGGCCCCATGAACCCGACGGCGTGCGAGTCGTCCACCATGACCAATGCGTCGTGGCGGTCGGCCAGATCGCAGACGCCGGGCAGGTTGGCGATGTAGCCATCCATGGAGAAGACGCCGTCGGTGGCGATGAGCCGGAAGCGGGCGTCCGCCGCCTCCTTGAGGCGCGCCTCAAGGTCGGCCATGTCATTGTTCTTGTAGCGGTAGCGACGTGCCTTGCAGAGCCGGATGCCATCGATGATGCTCGCGTGGTTGAGTTCGTCCGAGATGACGGCGTCCTCGGGGCCGAGCAGGGTTTCAAAGAGTCCTCCGTTGGCGTCGAAGCAGGAGCTGTAGAGGATGGTGTCTTGGGTCCCAAGAAACCGACTCAGGGAGGCCTCGAGGCTCTTATGGATCTGCTGGGTGCCACAGATGAAGCGGACCGAGGCCAGTCCGTAGCCCCATTGGTCGAGCCCATCATGGGCGGCCTGGAGAACCTCGGGATGCTGGGCCAGCCCGAGGTAGTTGTTTGCGCACAGGTTCAGGACGGGATTGCCTTGCCCGACGCGGACGCGCGCTCCCTGGGGGGTGGCGATGACCCGTTCGGACTTGTAGAGTCCGGCCGCGCGAATCTGGTCGAGGGTTTGGGTCAGGTACTCTTGAAACCGATCATACATGACGAAGCCTGGGCATTGAGCGTTGAACGTTGAGGTCTGTGTTCCTCGTTCCACCGCGCTGGATCCACCGCCTCACGGCGGTGGCTACGTGGCCGAGGGTTGAACGTTGAGCGTTGAACGTTGAACGGCGACGTCTTTTTTCCTCTTTCGACCACGCTGGGTCCACCGCCTTACGGCGGTGGACCCAGCGTGGTCGTGGGTTGAACGTTGAGCGTTGAGCGTTAGGGTCCACCACGCTGGGTCCACCGCCTCACAGCGGTGGCTACGTAGCTGTGGGTTGAACGTTCCGAAAGGTATAGCGGTTTTCAGGTCTGCCAGTCGAGGATCACCTTGCCGGCCTCGCCGGATTTCATGACCTCGAAGGCCTTCTCGTGTTCCGAATAGTGAAAGCGATGGGTGATGACCGGCTTGAGGTTCAGGCCGCTCTGCAGCATGACGGTCATCTTGTACCAGGTCTCGTACATCTCGCGTCCGTAAATGCCCTTGATCGTGAGCATGTTGAAAATGACGGTGTTCCAGTCGATGGCCATCTCCTGGTCGGGGATGCCGAGCATGGCGATCTTGCCGCCGTGACACATGTTGGCCAGGAGATCGCGGAAGGCGGAGGCGTTGCCGGACATCTCGAGCCCGACGTCGAAGCCCTCCTGCATGCCCAGTTGTTCCTGGACCTGGGCGAGGGTGGTCTCGGTGGGATTGACGGCGGTGGTCACCCCCATGGCGCGGGCCAGTTCGAGGCGGTGCGGGTTGACGTCGGTGATCACGACGTAGCGGGCGCCGGCATGGCGGACGACGGCGGCCGCCATGATGCCGATGGGCCCGGCCCCGGTGATGAGGACGTCCTCGCCCAGGACGGGGAAGCTGAGCGCGGTGTGCACGGCGTTGCCGAAGGGGTCGAAGATGGCGGCGACCTCCTCGTCGATGTCGCCGTGGTGGACCCAGACGTTGGTCATGGGCAGGGCGAGGTATTCAGCAAAGGCGCCGGGCCGGTTCACGCCGATGCCCTTGGTGTCGGCACAGAGATGCCGCCGTCCGGCCAGGCAGTTGCGGCAGCGTCCGCAGACCACGTGGCCTTCGCCGCTGACGATCTGGCCGGGGTGGAAGTCCTTGACGTTGGACCCGGCCTCGACGATTTCGCCGACGAACTCATGGCCGACGACCAGGGGGACGGGGATGGTTTTCTGGGCCCACTTGTCCCACTTGTGAATGTGGAAGTCGGTCCCGCAGATGCCGGTTTTGCGGATGCGGATGAGGACATCGTTGATGCCGTATTGGGGCCGGGGCACCTCCTCCAGCCAGAGACCCGGCTGGGGTTTGCTTTTGACGAGGGCTTTCATGTGTATCGTTGAGGGGTCAGACTTGACTATTTGACTATCCGCGGTCGCGCGTCTTGAAGCGCGACCGCGGATAGTCAAATAGTCCAGTCTGACCCCTCCTCATTTCCATCGCAGGCGGGTCAGGACGGGGAAATGGTCGCTGGGGAAGATGTCGTCCTTGCGCCAGGGCACCACTTCGGCGAGTGACACCTCGACGGCGCCACGGACCAGGATCCAATCGATGCGTCGTCCGTCGCGCGGCACGCTGCGAAAGCCGTTGAAGGTGCCGCAGTCTTCGTTCCTGCGTTCGGCGGCGAGGTGCCAGGTGTCGGCCAGGCGGTCGGGTTGGACGAGGATGTCGTAGGCCTTGTTGTGGCCGTTGACGGCGTTGAAGTCGCCGGTGACCAGGATGGGGAGTTCGGTCTTCAGATCCGCAATGCGTTGGGCGATCAACTCGGCAGCCTTTTCCCGCGCGGCCTGGACTTGGTGATCGAAATGGGTGTTGAGCAGGATGAACTGGCGCTGGCTGGCGCGATCAAGAAACCGGACCCAGGTGGCCATGCGGGGAATGCTGTTGCCCCAGCTCGTGGACCCGATGACCTCGGGCGTGTCGGAGAGCCAGAAGTGATCGTATGCCTGCGCGTCGAAGCGGTCCCGCCGGTAAAAGATGGCCATGAACTCCCCGTGGCTGCCACCTTCCCGCCCTTGTCCCAGCCAGGCATACTCGGGCATGCCCGCGGCCAGGTCCCTGAGCTGGTCATACAAGCCTTCCTGCGTGCCCATCAGGTCCGGGTTCATCTCCCGGACGCACTCGATCACGGCGTCCTTGCGCGAGGGCCAGGCATTCTCACCGGTGGAACTGGCAAATCGGAGGTTGTAGGTGACAACCGTCAGCGATGGGGAAGGCTCCGCGCTACGAACAGGGAGCGCCAGGGCCATCAGCAGGACCACCGTCGCAGCCATCAAACGCCTACATTGGAGCCATGCCGGGCAGGGATGCATGAGCCGGATATTTGAGCAAGGCAGCCAGCGGGTCAATCCTCAAGGCGCACCCATCTCGGCTCGCTGTTCTCTCTCCCCCTGGGAGAGGGTCAGGGTGAGGGGCCCGCCAAAACGACAACATGGTGGTCGTTCTTTTCGGGTAAAGGGTAAGAGCAAGGATGAGCCCTTCATGCTCTTACTCATGCTCATGCTCATGCTCATGCTCATGCTCATGCTCCTTTGGGATCATCCTCCTTAAGAAACTCCCGTTGCAACATGCTGGACGTTTCAACGCTCAACGCTCAACGCTCAACAGCGGGTCCTGGCTTGAGTCCGACCCATCGAGGCCCTGGGCGGGGTCACCGCAGGACCCTGGTGTCGGCTGACAAATAAGCGCGACAAACGACCGGGCTCATCGGAAGATCCGGGGCGCGAACATGGTCCAGCAGCCCAAATTCAGCCTCGGTCCCAAACAATTCGTGGCCACATTCCTTGTCGTGGCCGCGGCGTATTTCTCCGTGTTCTACGGGATCGAGTACCTGCGACATCGACATGGACCATGGCAGGCGACCTTTGCGGTGGGCACGGATGGGGAGCCGAGCGTGACCGTGCGCCAGCCGGCCTTGGGCCTTGAGGGCGTCGAGCTGCGGTTCCCCGGTGAAGCGACGGAATGGGCGGGTGGCGCGACGAACGTGGTCTTCGGGGAGCCGGGGGTGGAAGTGCCGTTCGGCGAAGTGATATATGAAGACCTCACCTTCCTGCCGGGCGTGGTCACGTTCAATTTGTTCGGGCATCTGGTGGAGTTCATGCCGCGCGTCCTGAATCTGAACCATCGCGAGGCGGCGTGGGATGCGGCGAAGGTGCACACCATGGATCCCCAGGACAAGCCAGAGGACCCCCCCAAGCCTCCGCCGGGGGGAACCCGTGAAAGGTAGGGGAGGGCGCGCGCCTGCTGAGCGCCGAAGTGCTCAGAATCCAAGCTGTTGCGGGGCAACCGGTTTGAGGCGGGCCCTTTTCGGGGCGCATTTGGTTTTGACTCAGCCGCCTGCTTCGTTATCCTTTGCCGCTTTGTGACTTATGCCGAAGTTGACGCTGCAAGATATCATTGTCCGTGACAAGCGCGTATGGATGCGCGTGGATTTCAATGTGCCGCTTGATGAAAAGGATGGCAGGATGGTCATCACCGACGAGACGCGCATCCGCGCCACCTTGCCCACTTTGGAAGCGCTCATCCAGCAGGGTGCCAAGGTGATTCTGGCTTCCCACCTGGGGCGTCCGAAAGGGCAGCGTGAAACCTCGATGTCCCTGCGGCCGGTGGCCGAGCGCCTGGCGGATCTATTGGCGCGGCCGGTGGCCTTCGTGGACGAGTGCGTCGGCGAGAAGGTCGTGCAGACGGCGCAGGCTTTGAGGCCGGGGGATGTGATGCTCCTGGAGAACCTCCGTTATCACGCCGAGGAAGAGGCCAACGATCCGGCCTTCGCCGAACAGTTGGCGGCTCCGGCGGAAGTGTACCTCAACGACGCCTTTGGCGCGGCGCATCGGGCGCATGCTTCTACGGCGGGAGTTCCGGCGGTGGTGGCCAAGCGGGGCGGCGCCTGTGCCGCGGGACTGCTCATGGAGCGCGAGCTGAAGTTTCTGGGCAACGAACTTGAGAACCCGCCGCGTCCCTTCGTCGTCATCCTGGGCGGGGCGAAGGTCTCCGACAAGATCAACGTGATCAACCGCCTGCTGGAGAAGGCCGACAGCATTCTGATTGGCGGCGCCATGGCCTACACGTTCAAGCTGGCCCAGGGCCACAAGGTTGGGAAGTCGCTGGTCGAACCGGACAAGACCGGCGTGGCCAAGGCGGCGCTGGCCAAGGCCGCGGAGCGGAAGGTGGCATTCGTATTGCCAACGGACAACACCATCGCGACGCCCGTGGACAGCGGCAAGGTGAACAGGAAGGGCAAGCCCGTCATGGAATTCCAGGACCCCCGCACCAACGTGGCCCAGGACATTCCGGACGAGGCGGAGGGGGTGGACATCGGGCCCGCGACGGCCGAGGCTTATCGTGGGATTCTCCTCAAGGCGAAGACCATTTTGTGGAACGGGCCGATGGGCATCTTCGAGGACAAACGATTTGCCAAGGGCACACTGACGGTGGCGGAGGCGGTGGCCGAAGCCACGCGGAACGGCGCCAAGAGCATCATCGGCGGCGGGGACAGCGTGAAGGCGCTCAACCAGGCGGGCCTGGGCGACCAGGTGACCTTCATGAGCACCGGGGGCGGCGCCAGCCTCGAGTTCCTGGAGGGCAAGGAACTGCCCGGCGTGGCGGCCTTGAGCGACGCCTGATCCCGGTTTACAACGCAGCAACAAGACTTAAGTAGCACCATGGACAAGGAACGGAAGCTGATCATTGCCGGCAATTGGAAGATGAACAAGACGGTGGCCGAGTCGCTGGACCTGGTCAACGGCTTGAAGCGGGAGGTGGCCAACATCAAGGAGGTGGACATTGTGGTCTGCCCGCCCTACACGGCGTTGGGCGAGGTGTCCAAGGCCATTCTCGACTCGAACATCCGCCTGGGGGCCCAGAACATGAGCGAGCACAACTACGGCGCGCACACCGGCGAGATCGCCGCTGGCATGCTCAAGGAGTTCTCGGTTCGCTACGTCATCCTCGGCCATTCCGAGCGGCGCCAGGATCAGAAGGAATCGGACGTCCTGGTCGCCACCAAGGCCGTCGCCGTCCATGCCGCCTCCCTCAAGCCGATCATCTGCGTCGGGGAAACGCTGGAGGAACGGGAATCCAATCGCACCGAGGAGGTGCTGACCACGCAGGTGCGCGGCAGTCTCGCCACGTTGACAAAGGAACAGATGGTGGAATCGATCATCGCCTACGAGCCGGTCTGGGCCATCGGCACCGGCAAGACCGCCACCTCGGAGCAGGCCCAGGAGACCCACGCCTTCATCCGCGGCCTGGTGGCCAAGCTTTTCGACGACGCGGTCGGCCGCAAGGTGCGGATTCAGTACGGGGGAAGCGTCAAGCCCAACAACGCCCGCGAGCTCATGTCCCAGCCCGACGTGGACGGCGCCCTGGTGGGGGGCGCGTCTCTGGACGACCGGAGTTTTGCCGATATCATTAAGAACAGTATTTAACCCTAGCTTGTTATGATCTGGATCATTGGAACCCTGACCCTCATTTTGGTGCTGACCAGCATCCTTCTCATCCTTCTCATCCTTGTGCAGTTGCCGAAGAAGGAGGCCGGCATGGGCACCGCCTTTGGGGGCGGCACCACCGACGCCCTCTTCGGCGCCGGCGCGGGCAACATGCTGACGAAGCTCACCAAATACTGCACCATCATCTTCTTCGTCATCACCATGTCGCTCTCGGTGCTCAACGCCCGCCAGTCCCGTTCCAAGGAGTCCATCCTGGAGCGCAACATGCAACTGATGGAGAAGCAGGAGGTCCAGGAAAACCTGGCGGCACCCGTCACCCCGACGACCACCGAACCGAGCGCCCCGGTGGTCGTGACCAACAACGTCCAAGCGCCGGGCAGCGATGCCACGGGCAATCCCAACGCGCTTCTGGTCACACCGCCCCCGGCCGAGACGCCGGCGACTCCCGAGACGCCGGCCACCCCGGCTCCGGACGCGACGCCCCCGCCGGCGCCCGCCGAGCCGCAGAACAACTAGGTCGGCCTCCTGGGAGAATGGCGGCTCCAATAGCCGCCGACGTCAGGAGGTGGATCCCGTTCGATCGCCAGGGCCTGGCATGTTTCGGCCGCCCGGCACCGTCCATGTGGCCGCGATCTGACGCCGCGATCTTCAGATCGCGTTATTCAATGGTGCAGATATGCCGGGCGCGAACTGAAGTTCGCGGCTACAGATCGCGGCTACAGTTTGCGGCTGCAGGTCATCGGGCTTGAATCATGGTTCCAAGACGCGTGATGCATTTCAGTACAGCCCCCAGTCCCATGCATTGTGTCCTGGCCACGCTAACACTTCTGCTGACAGCCCTCTGTGGGTGCCTGCCGCATGATCCCCGCGCCGACCTGGTCATCCTCAACGGCGCCGAGCCGGAGTCGCTCGATCCCGCGCTCATCACCGGACAGCCGGACATGCGTGTGGTGCGGTGCCTCTTCGAGGGGTTGACCCGACTCGATCCCCAGGACGCCCGACCCACGCCGGGCCTGGCCGAGCGCTGGGAGATTTCGCCCGACCAGACGACCTACACCTTTTTCCTGCGCAGCAACGCCGTCTGGTCCACCGGCCAGCCCATCACGTCCGAGGATGTGGTCTATTCCTGGCTGCGCGCGCTCAAGCCCGAGACCGCGGCGGGTTATGCCGGACAGCTTTACTTCATCGAGAACGCCCAAGCCTACAACGTGGGGGAGATCAAGGACCCGGCGAGAGTGGGGGTGGAAGCCGTCGATCCGCGCACGTTGCGCGTGCGCCTGACCGATCCCACGCCGTTCTTCCTGGACTTGTGCGCCTTTCCCACCCTGGCCGTCGTGCCGCGCCAGGCCATCGAGGCGCACGGGGAACGCTGGCTCCTCGCCGACCCGGTTCCCTCCTCGGGGCCCTTCCAGCTCGCGTCCTGGAGAATCCACGACAAGATTCGGGTGGAGCGCAATCCGCTCTATTGGGATGCCGCGTCCGTGCGGAGCGGGCTCGTGGACTTCCTGCCCATCGAGTCGCCGGCCGCGGCCCTCAATCTCTATGACACGGGCGAGGCGGACATCATCTGGGACAAGAACCTCATACCGAGCCAGCTCATGGACGTGTTGCGCGAGCGGCCCGACTGCCACACCTTCGACTACCTGGGCACGTTCTTCGTGCGGTTCAACACCACCCGGCCGCCGTTTCATGATGTGCGCGTGCGCCGGGCCCTGGCGCTGGTGGTGGACAAGCAGCGGATCGTGGAGCGCATCACGCGGGGCGGGGAGAAGGTGGCCTCGCATTTTACCCCCAAAGGCATGCCGCAATATCGGCCCCCGGAAGGGCTGGGCTATGTTCCGGTGCTGGCGCGCCGCCTGTTGGCCGACGCCGGCTACCCCGACGGGGATGGGTTTCCCATATTTGAATACCTGTTCAAGACCGGACGGGTGGATGAACAGATCGGCGTGGAACTGCAGGCGATGTTTGCGGAAGCGCTGGGACTGCGGATGGAGCTGCGCCAGACGGAGTGGAAGGTGTATCTGAACGCGCAGAACAAGCTCGATTACGACCTCAGCCGGAGCAGTTGGGTGGGGGATTACCTGGATCCGAACACCTTCCTGGATATCTTCACCAGCCATAGTCGGAACAATCGGACCGGCTGGGCGGATGCCCGCTACGACATCCTGATCCGCGAAGCCAACCGGCAGCCCGACCCCGCCGTTCGCGAGCGGCTGTTGCAGGAAGCCGAAACCCTGCTGGTCCGCGAAGCGGTGCCGATCATCCCGGTCTATTTCTACGCGGGCGTGAACTTCTTCGACACCAACCGCGTTGGGGGCGTGCATTTCAACCTTCTCGACGAACACCCCGTCCGCGCCATCGGCCGCGTGGATGAGCACAATCCCAGCAAGTAGCCCAAGGAGGCAGCCGCCGAGAGACCAGCCACGTTCCACGTGGTGACGAGGTGGTTCTCCCCAAGTACCGGGGACCCGGACCGCCTAAAGGACTTCGGCGAGCTCAGTCGAGGCGCGGGACTTCCGAAGGGGGCAAGAACGGGAAAGAAACTCTCTGAATGTTGAGCGTAGAGCGTTGAACGTTGAACGTTCAACGCTCTACGCTCTACGCTCTACGCTCACCTCCAGCATGTTGCAATTGGAGTTTCTTAAGAGCGGGACAAACGGAGGCCGCCGCGTTTGTAGTCCCGTCCCGCACTGCGGGACGGTCCGGGCTACGCAGAGTTCAGTGCCCAAGTGTGTGCGCCCAACTTGGGCGCATCCCTCCTCCTCCCAATGAGCAATTAAAAATTCTCAATGAACAATGCCCAATGCATGTCCTCCCCGGAACCGCCTCCTGACGTCGGCGGCTACTTTCCGATCGGCGGCTACGTTTCGATCGGCGGCTACGTTTCGATCGATGGCTTCCCCATATCCCGGTCTTGGCTTTTGCGGGTGTCCCTGCCACAACCTGAGCGGCACGCTGCATGACCCGATACATCCTTAAGCGGCTGGCGCTGATGATCCCCGTATTGCTGGTGATCAGCTTCCTGGCCTTTGTTCTCGTGCGACTGGCGCCCGGGGGGCCCTTCGACCAGGAACGGCTGCCGGCCGCGCCGGAGATCGAGGCGGCGCTCAAGGCCAAGTACCACCTGGACGAACCGGTCTGGCAACAATACGTCCGCTACCTGGGCGGACTCCTCCACGGCGACCTGGGGCCGAGCATGAAATACCGGAGCCACACGGTGAACGACATCATCGGCCAGGCCCTGCCGGTCACCCTGATGCTGGGGCTGCTGGCTTTCGTGTTTGCCATGGGCGTTGGCATTCCTGTCGGGTTTTACACCGCGGTGCGGCGGGGCCGGTGGGGGGATTGGATCGTGAGCTTCCTGGCGTTGCTGGCCGTGTGCGTGCCGGCCTTCGTGGTGGGGCCGTTGCTCATCATGACGCTGGCGATCCGCTGGGAGCTGTTTCCCGCCGGGCTGTGGGAATCATTCCGGCACGCGGTGCTGCCCATGATGGCATTGGGCCTGTTCTTTGCCGGGCGCATCGCGCGCCTGATGCGCGAGGGGATGATCGGCACGCTGCAGTCTGAGTTCATCATCACCGCCCGCGCCAAGGGCGCCAGCGAGACCGCCATCCTGCTCCGGCACGCCTTCCGTTTGGCCGTCCTGCCGGTCGTGTCCTATTCGGGCCCGCTTCTGGCAGACCTGCTCACGGGGTCGTTCGTGGTGGAAACCATCTTCCGCATTCCGGGCATCGGCGTGTTCATGGTCAACAGTTCATTGAACCGCGATTACACGATGGTGGTGGGGCTGGTGCTGCTTTACGCCGTGCTGTTGTTGGCGCTGAACCTGTTGGTGGATGTCGGCTACGGCTGGCTGGACCGGAGGGTGCGCTATGACTGAAGCCGGGGCGGGAGAGGCGGCCTGGGCCGGCGCGCTGCCGGAAAGTCCCCTGCGCGAAGCGGGCCGGCGATTTCGGCGCAACGGCCCGGCTTTGCTGTCGGCATGTTACCTGGCATTTCTTGGAGTGCTCCTCGTGGTCTGGCCCTGGGTCGGGGGTCATGACGCCAACGCCGTGTCGGAAGCGCAGTTCGAGCCGCCCACCTGGACACACCCGTGCGGAACGGATGTGCATGGACGGGATGTGCTGACGCGCATGGTGCTGGGAGGGCGCATCTCCCTGCTGGTGGGGTTGGCGGGCGCCGCGGTGAGCCTGGTCATCGGCGTGGCCTGGGGCGGCGTGGCCGGCTACGTCGGGGGACGTTGGGACACCTTCATGATGCGGATCGTGGACATCCTGTACGCGCTGCCCAACATCGTGTTTGTCATCGTGCTCATCACGACTTTGGAGGTGTTTCTGCGTGGGTTCCTGGAACGCCTCACGGCCATGCAGGCCGATGGCGGGTTGCCCATGGCCACTTTATCGCGCCTACTCTTTCTCTTCGTGGGCCTGGGCGCGGTGTCCTGGCTGAACATGGCCCGCATCGTCCGCGGCCAGGTGCTGTCGCTGCGCACGCGCAGTTTTGTCGATGCCAGCCGGGCGCTTGGCGCCAGTCACGCCCGGATTCTGCTTCGCCATATCCTGCCCAACGTGTCCGGGGTGATCATCGTGTATCTGACCCTGACGATCCCGGCCATTGTGCTTTACGAATCGTTCCTCAGTTACCTGGGCCTGGGCATCCAGCCTCCCATGGCGAGCTGGGGGTCGTTGATCGCGGAAGGCGCGGAACAATTGAACTCGGTGCGCAACTACTGGTGGTTGCTTGTGTGTCCGGCCGGGATGCTGGTCAGCACGCTGCTGGCACTCAACTTTGTGGGGGACGGCCTGCGCGACGCGCTGGATCCGCGGTTGGGGCGGTAGGCGGTAGGCGGTAGGCAGTAGGCGGTGGGTGATGGATGGGTGACCCGAAGGAGTATGTCATTCCCCAGACGCAGCTGAGGAATGAAGGCTGCGCAGCGGGTTGGGACACAAAAGTGCAACATGGGCGAGGAGAGCACCTTACACCGCACTCCATCAAAGGCCCCTCACCCCAGCCCTCTCCCGCCGGGAGAGGACTTCGACGAGCTCAGTCGAGCGGAGACCCGTCCACTCTGGGGAGAAAGGCCCCTGCGCTCATCCCTCTCACCCATCGCGGCTTGCTGTTCCCTCTCCCCGCGGGAGAGGGTCAGGGTGAGGGGCCCGGCAAAACGACAACATGTTGGTCGTTCTTTTCGGGTAAAAGGTAAGATGTACCCTTCTTGCTCTTACTCTTGCTCTTACTCCTACTCCCTTCATCTTCCTGCGCCCGTGAAGCACTTACATACCACCCACTCCCAAACACGCCCGGCGCGGGGGGGGAGAGTCAGCGGCCGAGGAGGTGGCGCAGGGCGGATTCAAGGTGGGAGAAGCGGAACTCGTATCCGTCGGTGTCCAGGGCACCGGGCCAGACGCGGCTGCTGGCCAGGAGCGTGGCATCGGCCATCTCCCCGAACACCGTCTTGATCAGGCCGGCCGGGACGGGAATCAGGGCGGGGCGCTTCAATACTTTGGCCAGGATGCGGGTGAAGTCCTCGTTGGTCACGGCTTCGGGCGCCACGGCATTGAGGGGGCCGCTGATAGTGGGACGGTTGAGCACGTAAAGAATGATGGCGTGGAGGTCGTCCAGCGCAATCCAGCTCCACCACTGGCTCCCGGTTCCAAGGCGCCCTCCCATGCCCATTTTGAAAAGGGTCAGCATCTTGGCCAGCGCGCCGCCTTCGGGGGACAGGACCAGTCCGATGCGAAGGGGGACGACGCGGATGCCGTGGTCGGCGGCGACCTGCGTGGCGCCTTCCCATGCCACCGCCACCTGGGCCAGAAAGTCATCACCGGGCGGGCTGGACTCATCCACCATGGTTTCACCGGTGGGGCCGTAATAGCCGATGGCGGAGGCGCTGACCAACACGCCGGGGCGATCATTCCGGGCGGCCAGAGCCTCGCACAGCAGGCGCGTGCCTTCGACGCGGCTGTCCTGGATGCGACGTTTCTTCCTTGAGGTCCAGCGGCCCAGGAGCGGTTCCCCGGCCAGATGCACGACGGCCTGGACATCCTCCGCTCCCGTCAGGTCGATGTGACCGGCGGCCGGCTCCCAGCAGGGCGTTGGCGCGCCATTGCCGCGTTGAAGCGCCACGACCTGGTGACCGCAGCCGCGAAGGTACCGGGTCAACGTGGTGCCAATAAATCCGGAGGCGCCGGTCAACAGGATCTTCATGACTCAACCTTCAGGACAACGTTCAACCAATCAACTTACCCCGATTCATGGCTTCCCTGGGTTGACGGGACTTGGCCCCATCCCGCCGGCCCATGAGCAGGCGCATTGCCAGCCTGCGGGCTGCAGCAGGGATCTGTCCAGGACATGCTGGATAGTGTGCAGATCACCAGATTCAAGCCAAGGATGATGTGGGGGATATCTGGCCCGCTGGAATGCACCATCGCATCCTGTCCTGTTTTCAGGCACGCCATCCAACGAGATGGAACCACGTCACCCTCGCGCGGGCCATGACGGCCCGAGGCCTTCTCCGAACACCTTGCGAAAAGCTCAACGTGGATCCGCCATCCAAGGGCGCAACTCTGCTTCCAGCTCCTTCAAGGCAAGGTGCGACCATGGTCCCGTCATTCGCGTCAACACCCGGCCGTCCGGTGCGAGGGCGAACAGGTTGACCGTGCCCGGCCGGGCCTTCGGTCGCGTTCTTGGCCAGGCCGGGCACCACCTCCGACGCAAGGCGGTACATGCGGCACTCCGCCATCGGCGTGGCATCGAAGAGGTCGGTGGCGAAGCCGGCGTGGCGGAACGCCCTGGGCAAGGTCAGTCCATCGTGACGGGAAGCGCGAATCGCCGCGTGGCCGCCGACTTGTCTGTAGGCTTCCGTGCGGGCGACAAACAGTTGGCCGCAACCCGCGGCGTAGCGCGGACTGCGACTGCGGCGCATGCTGCGCATGGGCAGGAAACCGAGCAGCACAAAATGGATCAAGGGGATGAGCAGCCGTTCGGGAAGCGTGCCGGTGAGCTGCCTTGGGACGCCACTGGCCAACGCCGCCCTGGATTGGTCCATGAACGCGACCAGGGAGGCCAGCGCTCCGGGTTGAAGGCGCACGTCGGCCTCCATGAAGACCAGCCAGGGGTGCCGGGCGCCTTGGGCCAGTTGGTGGCAGGCGAACTGTTTGCCGCACCAACCGGACGGGAGAGCGGCGCCTGACACGCACCGAACCCGATCGTCGCGGGTCGCCAACCCCCGCACGAGGTCGGCGGTGCGATCCTCGGAGTGATCATCCGGCACAAGGCGTGCGTGGTCGCGTTGAGCGTTGTCTATCCCGAGGATGATCCGCTGCTGGGAGAGGAGTTGCAGGCCTTGCGCCGGTTTCTGCCCGAGTCGATCGCACTGGTCGTCGGAGGGCGTGCCGCCCCCGCGTATGCCGATGTGCTGGAGTCCGTCCAGGCCGTGGCGGTGGGCGACCTGGAGGAATTGGCCGCCGCGCTGGACCATCTGCGCGGCGCACGGACGGTTCAGGCATAACAGCCCGCTACAAAAGTAGCCACCGCGGTGACGCGGTGGACGCGCGCAGGCCTATTCCGGCCGAACTCGCGCCCTCATCCCCCGACGGCGGGCATGCTGGGGCAGATTATGGCGTCCCGCAGCCAGATGGCAAATCGGCGCCGCTGCTGGACTGAGGCCGCGCGCTGGCATCTGCCGCGAGAAGGTCTGGAAGCAACAGGAAGCTTCCCATGAACCCGCGCTTACAGGACCGATCAGCCCGATCCGTCGGATCGGTCCCATGGTTGGTCCGATGGGAGGATCGAAGCATGTCCTCTGGGCGTCTCCTTTCCCTGGGATTTCACGCGTCCCATCTCCTGGTAACTCCGGGCGGATGGCTTCCGTCTTGACTCGGGTCCCAGGTTGCAAAAGATAGGACCCAAACCATGCCCAGATCGCGCCATCGACGTGGCCTGGTCTTGACTTGAAACCATAAGGATATGCACATGAAGCTAACGACCAGACTCTTCACCCTTCTCATCGCCGTCGGGCTGGCTGCGCCGGTCCTGGCGGGTCCACTCACCGAATCCCTCAAGGCGGGCAATCCCGACCTCAAATCCGCAGGCCCGCTCGCCTTTGGCCCGGAAGGCATTCTCTTTGTGGCAGATGCCGCGGGAGCTGCCGTGTTCGCCATCGCCACCGGGGACACCGAGGAAGCCGCCAAAGCGCCGGCTTTGAAGGTGGCGGAGGTCAACACGAAGATTGCCTCGCTGCTCGGCACGGAACCGGACCAGATCCTCATCAACGACATGGCGGTCAACCCGATCTCCAAGAAGGCCTACCTCTCCATCTCTCGCGGCCGCGGCCCGGACGCCGCGCCGGTGCTTGTGCGGATCTCGGCCCCGGGCAAGGTGGAGGTGGTGGCTCTGCGCAACGTGGCCTTTGCGAAGGCGGTGCTTCCCGACGCGCCGGCCGATCAGGAGCAGGGGGAGGGGCGTCGTTCCAATCCCCGTTCCGAATCGATCACCGACCTCGGGTTCCTGGAGGATCGGGTCCTGATCGCCGGGCTTTCCAACGAGGAATTTGCCTCCAGCCTTCGCGCCATCCCGTTCCCGTTCAAGAACGTGGCGGACGGCACCAGCGTGGAGATCTACCACGGCGCCCACGGACGCTTTGAGACCCGCTCACCGGTGCGGACGTTTGTGCCGTTCAACGTGGGGGACCAGCCCCAGTTGCTGGCCGCCTACACCTGCACGCCGCTGGTGCAGTTTCCCCTCTCGGACCTGAAGCCCGGCGGCAAGATCCGCGGCAAGACGGTCGCTGAACTGGGCAACCGCAATCGTCCCCTGGACATGATTGTCTATGCCAAGGGAGGCAAGGAATACCTGCTCATTGCCAACAATGCGCGCGGCATCATGAAGCTGAGCACGGACACCATTGAGCAGGCCGAGAGCATCACCGACCCGGTCCAGGGCGGCGGCACCAAGGGGCTTGCCTACCAGACCATCGAGGATTGGACCGGCGTGGATCAGTTGGACAAGCTGGATGCCGAGTATGCGCTGGTGGTGCGCCGCGCGGACGGTGGCGCCATGAACCTCGAGACTTTGCCCCTGCCGTGAAGAGGCGGTGGGCCGCCGTATGGGCGGGTTGCGCGACCGTGGGCCTGGTCGCCTGCCATCCCCCGACGCCTCGTTCGACCCCGCACGACGCCGCCTCCTCGGGAGGCGGCGTTCGTGTTGTGTGGCAGGTGGATCCGGGGGACGCACGCCTGGCGCGCGTGGAGGCCGAGGGCCTCGTGCGGGGGAGCACGGCCGCGGAGCTCACCGATGAACAGGGTCGCGTGGCTTGGGAACGCGTGTTGACCGTGCATGTCGAGGGACCCGCCGGCGAGCCTCTTGACCCTCCGATGCTGGGCGACTATGTGCAGAAGGAGGGCACCTTGTCCTTCATCCCCGCCTTCCCCCTGCGCGAAGGATCCAGCTATCTCGCCGTGGTCTCTGCCTCCATCAATTCAGCTCTACGCCTGACGGTCCGCCATGAAGTGCCCGCGCCGGACCTCAAGCCGAGCACTGTGGTGGTGCAGGTGTTTCCCAGCGCCGATGTGCTTCCGGAAAACCTCCTCAAGTTTTATGTCCACTTCTCGGCACCGATGAGCCGGGGGCATGTCTATGATCACATCGAATTGATCGACGAGACGGGGAAACGCATCGTCCTCCCGTTCCTGGAGCTCGACGAGGAGTTGTGGAATCCGGAACTGACGAGGCTCACGCTGCTCATCGATCCGGGTCGGATCAAGCGCGGGGTGCAGCCACTGGAAGAGGTGGGGCCTTCGCTGCAGGTCGGGCAGACGTTCACGCTCCGCATTGGCAAGGACTGGAAGGACGCGCGCGGCGTGCCCCTTGCCTCCGACTTCGCGAAGACCTTCCGCGTGACCTTGCCCGACCGTGCTTCCCCGGATCCCGTGCGCTGGACCGTAGCGGCTCCCCAGGCCCGGTCGCGGGACCCGCTCGTCGTCACGTTTCGCGAGCCGCTGGATCACGCCCTGGCCTTGCGCCTCCTGCACGTGCGCGATGCGGCCGGAGACGAGGTGGCTGGCACAGCAGACCTGACCCGCCACGAGACGGAATGGCGGTTCGTGCCGGATGAGCCTTGGGAGAAAGGGTCCATGGAATTGAGCGTGGGCACGATCCTTGAGGACTTGGCCGGCAACAGTGTCGGCAAGCCCTTTGAGGTGGACATGTTTGACCGCGTGGAACGACGCATGGCCAAGGAGACCGTCTCGGTCCCGTTTGAGATCCGATAGGGATGGGAGCGCGGGTTTTCGGGGAGCTTCCTGTTCCACATGAACCCGTCGCAGCGCTGTTGTGAGGGCCTCGTGACGAGTCGTTTGGCCGGAAGCCAGACCTGCGGCCAAGGCCTGCGTGAACTGAATGGCGGCCAGGCGTTTGTCGCTGAATCCCGGATCCCCCTTGTTCTGATTCCATCCCATGAATTGGGTAGTGCCCAGGCAAAAGTACTCATTGCCAGGGAGCAAGGAATGTGGCTTAATCATGCCGTTCCCGAGATAGGCCCCTAAGGGGGGAGTTATGCACCACTACAAGTTGTTACGAGACGTGTTCTACGCGTCCCTCGCCGTCATGGTTGTCCAAACCGCGATTGGACAATCCCTCACCACCCTTGTTCCCACCGGATCGACCTGGAAATACCTCGATGACGGGTCCAACCAAGGCACCGCCTGGGTGGCACCGGAGTTTGACGACAGCGGGTGGGGCGAAGGTCCCGCCCAGCTCGGCTACGGCGACGGCGACGAGGCCACGCTGGTCACATTCGGGCCCAGCGCCGCGAACAAGTACCCGACCACTTACTTTCGGCACACCTTTTCGGTCGCAGACGCCTCCGACTACATCGGGCTGCGCATCCGGCTGCTTCGTGACGACGGAGCCGCGGTGTATGTGAACGGACAGGAGCTCGTGCGGGACAACCTGTTTGCCGGGGCCGCCTACAACACCTATGCCATCACCTTTGTGGGGGGCGACGAGGAGAACCTGTTCTACGAATATGGCCAGCTGCCCGCAGAGGCCCTGGTGGACGGGGAAAATGTGTTGGCCGTGGAGATTCACCAATCCGATGCGACCAGCTCCGACGTCAGCTTTGACTTGGAACTGACGGGGGTGTTGTTGCCTGCCTCGGGAGGCAACGTGATTGACTTTGACGATGTGGACGCCCCCTGTGGGTTTGGTTCGACGCCCCAATTGAGCGCGGAGTACGAGGGGTTGGGTGTCCTCTTCGAAGGGCCCCAGGATCCATCCGGGGGCGTGATCCTCAATGCGTGCGGCAACTTCGGGGTGACCGGTTATTCCGGCAGCAACTTCCTCGCGTTCAACGTCACCGGTGTCTCCACCGTGACGGAGACCATCTGGTTTGCCGACCCGGTGGGCACGGTGAGCCTCCAGGCCGGCTCCTCCTCGGCCGGCAACATCACCTTGCGTGCGTTTGACCAGGGCGGGACCGAGCTGGATCAGGTGACCCGGCCCTTGTCCACGGCGCTGACCACGTGGGAGGTGAACGGCGAGGGCATCGTGCGCGTGGTGGTGGAAAGCACGGCCACGGTGTTCGTCCTCGATGACCTCAGCTTTGCCTCGGCTCCGGTGCTGGTCAACGGCAGCTTCGAGACAGGCGACTTCACCGGCTGGATCGTGCAGGACATCACGACTCCCTATTACCCGCTCCAGGTGCTCCCGAACGGCAACAGTCCTGTCGGGTTCTTCGCCACCTTTGCCACCGACGGCATCTACTCGGCCGTGCATGGCTTTGACGGCGGCGGGCCGGCCACGATCCGGTTGTCCCAGGACGTGAACATCCCGCCGAGCCGTGCCATGCTGGAGTTCGATTACCGCGCGGGCTGGAGTCTTTCCGGATTGCCGCGGCTGTTGAACGTGGTGGTTCAGCCGGCGGGGGGCGGCGTCACCCTGTTCACCACGAACATCCTGACCGCGACGGCGGACATGAACACCACGGATACCGGTTCGCGCCTGGCGATGGTCAACCTTGCGGCCTTTGCGGGCAACACGGTGCGCCTTTCCCTCGACGCCTACATCCCGGAGAATTTCACCGGCCCGGGGTTCATGCAGTTGGACAACGTGCGCCTGGAAGCCGGGGCGCCGCCGCCAGTGGAAGCCCCTCCGGTCATCACCGTCCAGCCACTCGGCCAGAACGGATATGTGGGTGGCAGCGTGACCTTCTCGGTCTTGGCCACAGGCACGCCGCCGTTTACCTATGCCTGGGAGCTCAACGGTCAAATCCTGGATGGCGCCACTCAAAGCTTCCTGACCTTGACCAACCTCACCATGGACGACGCGGGCACCTATCGCGTGCAAGTGAGCAATGCCTTTGGCAGTGCCCTCAGCGACAAAGCCACCCTGGTGGTGGAGGAGGTGCCGCCGCGGGCGATCTACCTGCGTTCGCAGGTTGGGACTCCGTATGGCACCATGTCCAACGAAGCCCTGATGGAACAGGTGTTTGGCTTGAATGGTTGGGACGATGCCCGGTTTGAAACCGTCGATCCCTCGTTTGTCTTCGCCCCGAACCGGCCTGTCATCTTCATGGATGGAAGTGATAATGGCGCCCAGGAGATGGAGGATTTCCTCAATGCCAATCGCGCCCGCATGGAGGCGTGGGTGACGGCCGGCGGCTCGATCTTTCTCAATGCCTCGCCCAACGAGGGCGACGGCATGAGCATGGGATTCGGAGTGAACCTCTTTTACGGTGACTTCGCGGACTCGGCGGTCGCCGTCAGCGCCAACCACCCCATGCTGCTCGGGCCCTACCTGCCGGTCGGCACGCAATGGCAGGGCTTTTCATTCTCGCACGCTTCGGTCTCTGGAAGCGGACTTCTGCCGATTCTGATCAATCCGTTCTCGGAGTCTTTCATCCTGGCCGAGAAATCGTTCGGCGCCGGGCATGTGCTAGTCGGCGGCATGAATCCCGTCGATTTCCACTCGCCCAACCCGGAGGCTTCCAACCTGCGTGCCAACATGCTGGCCTATTGCCTGGCTCTCTACGCGCCCGCCAACGACACTCCGCCTCAATTCCTGTCGCAACCATTGGATGTCTCGCTGCTCGAGGGGCGCACCCTGGTCCTGAACAGCCTGGCCATCGGTTCGCGCCCGATCACCTACCAATGGTACAAAGATGGCGACCTCCTGGGGGGCGCGACCGAGTCCTTGCTCGTCTCCAGCAACGTCGTCGTCGCGCAATCGGGCAGCTATCAGGTTGTCGCCTCCAATCCCTTTGGCACCGTGACGAGCCAAGTGGCGCAGGTGACGATCCGGGCGCCGATCGCCGTGGCGGGCCACTACTTTGACAGCCGATTCGGCAACTACCGCGACCTGACCCCCTTCCTCGAGGCTGCCGGCTTCCTGGCCCCGCCCATCCCGGACATCAGCACGGCGAATCTGGATGACTTTGACATCATCTTCGTCACTGCGGACGGGTATGGCGTGACCTCGCCCCTCTTCAACCGCCTGAACGACCTGGAAGACTGGGTGGAAAGGGGAGGGCGATTGATCATCCACGACCCCCTTTGGACCCAGCCCAATGCGGCTCAGACCTATCCCCTGCTGGTGGGCGCGCCGGTCACGGAGGTGATCGGCGACGATGGCAGTTTCAACATTGACCTGCTCATACCGGGTGGCGCGCCGCTCATCAACGGCCCCTACGGCATGCTCAACAACACGTCCCTGGACTACAGCGACGGAGGCACCTGGAGTCACGGCGGCTATGTGACGCTCGCCAGTGTTCCCCGCAATGTGACCACCATGATGAGCCAGGGCGCCTCCGCCACGCGTCTGGTGGGCATCTCCTACGGCCACAACCAGGGCGCCGTGTTCTTCGGCACGCTCGACCTCCTGAACACCCTGGACAGTTCTGATCAGAACATGGAGCGCAATGTCCGGGACATCTACCTGCCCAACCTCACCTCCTACATGTTCCAGCGCACGTCCCAGGGAGCGCCGGTCATCGGGGTTCAACCGCAGGACACCAAGAAGTTCGTGGACGGCAATGCCCGCATGACCGTGACCGCCTCCGGATCACTGCCTTTGACCTTCCAATGGTACAAGGATGGTGCGCCGATTCCGGGCGCCACGGGGCCGACCCTGAGTCAGACGAGCGTCAGCGCCGATGACTCAGGCATCTATCATGTGGTGGTCAGCAACACCGAGGGAACCGTCACCAGCGCCGAAGCCAGCCTGGAAGTGGTGTCGCTGGGGAGAGCCTTCCGGATCCTCGAACTCACCGACCAAAACAGCGCCGTGATCGATCACAACAATGCATCCGGCGACGATCGCGGCCCGATCGCGGTCGGGGCGGTGAACATGTACTACGCCGGCGACAGCGGCACGGCGGCAATCAACCTGGACGACATCAGCCAGGTCACGCGGGTGGGCTCCACGGTGGACGGCCTGGTCAGCGACCTGGAGACCGAGCAGGTCTATATCTTCGGGAACGGTTCCCAGCTGATCACCTCCTTTGCGAGCGTCCCTGCCACGAGCCTGCTGGGAGTCAACGAGGCAACCGGCGCCGTGGATCCCTCCCTCCGGATCGACCTCTCCATGCCCATCCTCCTCCGCGAAGGAGGTTCCCAATCCGGCATCTTCGCCGGCTACGGGCGCATCCTCATCCACACTGGATCCCGGGTGTACAACATCAGCCTTCCCTCCGGGGCGGTGCTCGACCTGGGCCCCATGAACGAGCCGTCTCATACGTTCTCCGAGGCATGGGCGTATTGGGGCGTGGCGGAATTTTTCGATGGCTCGCTCTACATGGTCTATGCGCAGGACTTCAGGAACATCGTCCGAACCCGCGTGCCGGACGGCGAGACCACCACGGTGGCCACGTTCTCCAACCTGAGCGACATGGCCTCCTTCAGCGTGTCGATCCCGCGCAACCGCTGGTATTTCCATCACGAAGGCGGGTCGCAGTTTGGTGGGTCCGCCGAGACCGCGGGCTATGCCACGGCGCTGTTCGATGTGGAACTGCCCGACAGTCCCCCGCGCATCGTGGTGCATCCTCGCAGCTTGGCCGTCGCCCCGGGCTCCGATCTGCGCCTGCGGGTGCTGGCCATCGGTTCGCCGCCACTCTCCTATCAATGGATCAAGGACGGCGCGCCCTTGCCGGGCGCCACGGACACCCAACTGCTGCTGGACGATGTCACCGCCGGTGACGGCGGCCTCTACGAGGTCAGTGTCACCAATCCGTTCGGGACCACGGTATCCGAGCCGGCGATGATCGACGTGGATCCTTCCGGAGCCCTGGTCTTCACGGGATATGATTATAGCTTCGCCAAGCCGAACCAAGCCGACTGGACCCTGCCGCAGAACCAGGATCGCCTGACGGACGCGGTCTGGCTCACGCGCCAGAACAATCAAGGCTTGTTCAACATCGTCACGGAAGACTTCTTCTCACGTCCCGACAGTCCCATGGACACCGAATGGGCCTTTGGGACCGCGGACAACTGGGCCAACCTCACCTTCCGATCCTGGGTGAATTGGCATGGCAACAATCCGCCGTCCGCACTGAATCGTCCCGCCGTCCTGCACCTGATCTCTGAAAACATCTACCTGGACATCATGATGACCAGTTGGAGTTCCCAAGGGCAGGGCGGGTTTGCCTACAACCGGGCCTTCTTCGAACTGCCCGAGGGCGAACCGGTCATCCGGTCCCAGCCCAGGGATGTCACAGTGGGGCCCAACTCGGATGTCGTCTTCGAGGTCTTTGCCATCGGGCTCCAGCCTTTCACCTATCAATGGACCTACGAGGGAGCGCCGATTCCCGGAGCGACAGAGCGAGTCCTCCTCGTGGACAATGTCGGGTTCAACGATCAGGGGGCCTATGCCGTCACCGTGTCCAATGGCCTGGGCAGCACCACCAGCCAGCCGGGCATCCTCACGGTGGACAACGATGCCCCGCGCATCTTCACGGGCTACGAATTTACCTTCACCAAGGCCAACAACGCCGACCCGAACCTCCCGGCCAACCAGGACCGCATCTCCGACAATGTCTGGTTGACCCGCCAGAGCAGTCAGGGCATCTACAACATTCACACCGAACCGTTCTTCACCCGCTTCTCAAGTCCGGATGACACGGAATGGGCCGACGGCCAGGCCGGCGACTGGGCCTCTCTGCAGTTCCGCCCCTGGATTCAGTGGGTCAACGGCAATCCGCCGTCCTCGGTTAACCGCAGCGCCGTCCTCCACCTCATCAGCGAGAACGTCTATCTGGACATCCGTTTCACCCAATGGACCTCCGGGGGGCAGGGAGGCGGATTCCAGTATCAGCGCGCCCTCATCGTTCGCTCCGAGCCGGTCATCAGGGGGCTCAACCGCCAGCAGATAGGCCTCGAGGATCGGTCCACCGCACCTCTGGCATTCACCGTGGTCGATGAAAGCACGCCCGGCGATGCCCTGGTCTTCTCCGCCACCTCCGACAACCCCAGCGTGATTCGAGGCGAGGACGTCATCGTCACCCGCGTGGCCGGAAGCCTGACCAACTTCACCGTGGTGGCCACCCCGCAGCCGGACGCCGAGGGCAATGCCAACTGCACGGTCTTTGCCACCGATCTGGACGGCAACGTGGGCGTGGGCGAAATCAACTACCGCATCAACGGCATCAACGATCCCCCCGTCTTCGTGCCGGGCACCAACGTCGTCGTGCTGAACGATGCCGGCCCGGTCAGTCTGCCCGACTGGGCCGAGGTGATCTCGCCCGGACCGTCCTTCGAGGCGTCGCAGACGCTCACCGTCATGATCACCAACCTGGCCCCGGCTCTCTTTGCCCAGGTGCCGGCGCTCTCCACCAACGGCACCCTCAGCTTCGAACCGGCGCCGGGTGCCGTGGGCGAGGCTGTCGTCATTGTCTCCCTGCGCGACAGTGGAAGCACCTCCCTCGGTGGTCGCAACACCAACAGCCCGGTCTCCTTCACCATCACCATCGTCTCGGCCAACGCCGCCCCCGCCGTGGCCGATGCGGCCTTTGAGGGGATCGAGGACATCGGGGCCAGTGGCGACCTGATGGGCGTCGATCCGGACGGGGATCCGCTCTCGTTCCGCTTGGAGGTCGCACCGTCCCTTGGCGTGGCCATGGTCCAGCCCTCCGGCCACTTCACCTACACCCCGCCGGCCAACTACAGCGGCATGGTTCCGTTCATCGTCGTCGCCAACGACGGCGCGGTGGATTCCCCGCCCGCCACCATCACCATCCATGTGGCGCCGGTGAATGACCCCCCGAGCTTCCAGGCAGGGGCTCCGCTCACCCTCCTTGAGGATGCCGGTCCGCAGTCGTGGCCCGGCTGGGCGACGGGCATGTCGGCCGGACCGGATGATGAGGCGGATCAGACGCTTCAGTTCGAGTTGGAGATCGATGATCCCTCGCTGTTCCTGGACGGCCCCTCGCTGTCCCCGGACGGGACGCTCACCCTGACGCCTGGGGAGGACGCCAGCGGCACCGCCAACCTGACCCTCCGCCTGCGGGACAGCGGAGGCGCCGAACAGGGCGGCGTCGATGCAAGCCCGGCCCAGGTGGTGGCGATCACGATCCTGCCGGTCAATGACGCCCCCTCCTTCACGGCCGGGGCCGATCTCGTCGTGCTCGAAGATGCCGGCGCCGTGACCTTCCCCGGCTGGGCCACATCCATCCGCGTCGGTCCGGACCGGGAATTGGCCGAGGGCCAGACGGCCTCGTTCGAGGTGGCGGTGGACGATCCCTCCCTCATCCTGGAAGGACCGCTCCTGACTCCATCGGGAGATCTCTCCTTCGTGCCCGCGGCCGATGCCAACGGAACCGTGCAGCTGACCATCACGCTGCGCGATACCGGAGGGACGGCCAACGGCGGTCAGGATCAAAGCGCAGTGCAGACCGCCAGCCTGACCATCAAGCCGGTCAACGATGCCCCCGGCTTTGTCGGCGGCGGCGACGTGGTCGTGTCTGAAGATGCCGGTCCGCAGTCCCGGCCGGGCTGGGCCTCGGCCATCAAGGCGGGCCCGGACAACGAATCCACTCAGGCATTCCACTTCGTGGTGGAGACCGATCAGGCCGCGCTCTTTTCAGCCGTGCCCGCGATCAGCTCGCAAGGCACGCTCTCCTTCACACCAGCCGCCAACGAGCATGGATCCGCCACGGTGACCGTGCGCCTGCTGGATGACGGCGGCACGGCAGATGGCGGCGCGGAGGCGAGTCCCGCGCAGACCTTCCGGTTGACCGTGGACGCGGTCAACGACCGTCCCACGGCCCGCTCCATCGAGGTGGATGTGGAAGAGGATGGACAGGTGCTAATCACCCTGGCCGGGGAGGATGCGGACGGCGATCCCTTGCAATATGAGATCCTGTCCGGACCCGCGCACGGCACCCTTTCGCCAGGCGGCAGTGACTCCTGGACCTATCAACCCGCCGCCGATTATCACGGGGCCGACCGGTTCACCTATCGAGCACTCGATGCGGAATTGGCATCGGATCCGGCTGAAGTCCTGATCCGCGTGGACGACGTCAACGACGCGCCCCTGCCCGTGATGGAGGTCGGGCCTCTGGCCGATTTGGTGCCGGGCGGCGAGGCGCTCCTGATCCTTTCCCCGGACAACGTTCAGGCGGCCGTCCGGCTGGATGGTTCACAGACCACCGACCCGGAGGGCGACCCCCTGACCTTCTCCTGGTATGAGCCGGGCGACCTGCTGCCCTTTGCCGGCGGCGACGTGGTGGAAGTGTCGATGGAAATCGGCCTTCACGAGGTGATCCTGGTGGTGGACGATGGCAAGAACACAGCCAGCGCCAGCGTGATCTTCGAGGTCATCAGCGGCGGACAAGGCGTTGAGTTGCTGATCATGCAGGTGGATGAATCCGCGATTGCGGCCAACCGCAAGCGGCCGCTCATCGCCACCCTCAAGGCTGCCGCCGCCTCCTTTGACCGGGGCAGCCTCGGTTCCGGCGTGAATCAACTGCAGGCCTTCCAGAACAAGGTGTCCGCCCAGGTGGCCAAGGAGGATCCCGCCCTGGCGGCGTTCCTGATTCGGAACGCCCAGCTCCTGATCGACACGCTCACCGGCCCGTGAACCTGGCATCTCGATTACGAGCACGAGCACGAGCACAAACGCATGCCACGTAGCCGCCGCCGTGAGGAGGCGAACTCTGTCGTGATGGTTAACGTCACCCTATCGACGCCCTACCACCCATCCTTGACGCCCAGGCAGCGGCGGCTGGGAGGGGCTACGGAGAGATGTCGCCGGCGTTGGGGCGAGCGTCGCGTCCTTCGGCCAGGTATGTGCTGAATCCGTTGCGGACCGGGTCTGGCGCCCGGGCGAGCGCCAGCGTCGCTTCCTGGTTGTCCAGGGTCATGCCTGCGTCCTCGAGCAGGGCCGCGGCCTGGGCACTCACCGATTCATCATAGTCCTTCAAGCGCAGCAACAGGTTGGGAAAGGACAATTCCGAAACCTTCACCACGCCTGCCGCCAGCTCACGCGCGCATGTAAAACGCCCATCACCGTCCGCATCGAGCCAGACCGGATTGTTGGCCCCGATGACTCGAGAAGTCCAGAAAGGGGATCGGGCCTGATAAGGAAGGGGGATGGGCCAGAAAGGCGCCTGGACGCCGGGTCCGGAGGCGATGGCGACCAGATGGATGTCGTGGTTGGGCCGGGGCAGGTTCCATGTCACCTCGGCCAGCACGCCTCCCGGACGCCGTTCGGAATCCGCCACTGCAAGCCGGCGACGGGCCATGGGAAGGCCGTTTGCGTAGAGGACCACTTCATCGGCGTGAACCCAGGAAGGGCCCTTGACGGTGGCGACGACCTGCACGCGAGGGCCGTTCACCGTGGCCACCTCGCCGGCCCCGTGCTTCTCATCAACGGTCAGGTCCACCCACAGGCCCATGCTGATGAGGGCGTGGCCGGCCTTCAGGCTGCGGCAGGCGGCATCCACGTCGATGCGCCCGGGATCGGAGTCATCCATGCGGATGTAGGTGCGGCCCTGGCCGACGATGTAGCGGTTGACATCATGCACATCACTCGACCCCAAACCGACGACGCGGTGTCCGCCGTTGAGCATGGCGAACCAGTCGCGAAACACGATCATCGGGTCGGATTGCTGGGCGCTGGAGCTGAGGATCTCCATCGCATCGACTCCGAAGTCCAGCACGGCACGGGGCTGGCCGGTGACGGGATTGAAGTACTGCCGGTCGAATGGACGGAACCCATTGTGGATGTTGTGTGGGTGGTTCAGGATCACGACCTGGACTCCCGGAGTTGCCCGGATGTTGTGCAGGAGCGCCGGCCAGGCGCCGATGCGGAAGTCCGGGATGCGGCTGCCTTCGACGATGGGAAAGACGTTGAAGTGGGATTGCCGGGTGGTGACCTCGTCCCCGATGACGGGCGTGAACCAGGAACGCACCTGAAGCGTGCGCGCGATCGGTTCGAGGTTGGCCAGGGTGTTGTGGTCGGTGGCGATCGGCAGCTCGATCCCTTCTCCGGCCAGCGTCAGGACGCGCTCCTCCACTGTGGCATCGCCATGCCCGCTGTGCGTCAGCGTATGCACGTGCGTGTCGCAGCTCACCCAGCCGGCGGTGTCCACTTCCCGGTGCAGAGTCAGGCGGATGTTCTGCTGATCTCCGGGTTCCAGGGACAAGGAGGCGGTGGCCAGCCCGTATTCGAAACCGCGCGTGGCATGGACGGTGTAGTGGCCTGGCTGCAGACTCAGCCGGGCGGTCCCATTGCCGGTGTAGGCGACGCCCGGGCGAACCGCCAGATGCTGCTCCGGATCAGCCCGGAGCGGGGTCAGGCATCCCGACGCGTCTGTGACGGTCAGGCGCGACGGCAAGGGAGTCGCCAGGCCCGCGTCCTCCACCGTGATCTCCAGGCGGGCGCCTCGGGTGGATTCCGAAACGGGACGCGGATCCAGCATCACGTCCCCCACGAGGATGGTGTCCCCGGGACGGTCCGCGGTGATGCGCAGGGTGTTTTCGCCGGCCCGCAGCGTTCCCGGGGGCACGGTGAGGACCAACTGAAGCGGCGTTTCGTTGGCAGTCAGGCGTCCCAGGCGTGTGTCGTTGAGCATGACGTTCCAGGACTCCTTCACATGGGTTTGGCGAAGCAGGAGGGAAGCCTCGCCCGGGTTGGGCTCGGCCTCAAAGGTCAGCGTCCATTCGGGGCCCTCGATGTGGCGCGCGTGGAACCAGGCGTATTCCGGGTGAACGGGATCACCCAGGCAATGCCAGCCTTCGTCGAGTGTTTGGCGCTCCGCGGCGGGTGCGGCAGGGCAGGCGAACAGGAGCATGGCTGCAATGTGGTGGATGGGGAATGGATGTGTCAGCCGATTCGGTGAGCCGGGGGAATGCATCTCAGCCATTTACCCGCCCGGCTTCCGGGCGGCAATCCACTTTTCGCCCGTGGGCGAGTTTGTGGACGCGAGGATTTTCACTGCATTCCCGTGGGCCGGCAGGCATGATGTCCGACCTTATGCGTGAGTTCCGACGGTGCGATGTTCGACGCAGGCCGCTGCTGGCGCTTGGCCTGTTGTGCCTCCTGATCTTTTCCGCCCATGCCGCTGCCGTTCCCGCCCAGAAGCATGTGGTGTTGATCGCGGGTCCCAAGAGTCACGGGCCCGTGGGCAATGGGATTCACGACTATGGCTGGTCGGTCAAGCTGCTGGCCGCCATGCTCAAGAGTTCGAGGATTCGCAATGAGGTCCGGGTTTCCTACTTTCCCGATGGCTGGCCCGAGGATCCGGCCGCGCTTGATTCGGCCGACACCGTCATGGTCATCTCCGACGGGCGCGACGGGGACAAGTACGCCGAGGCGCCCTTCCTGGAGAACCCCGAGCGGCTGGCCCAGATGGACCGGCTCATGAAGCGTGGGTGCGGGTTTGTCACCTTTCATTTTTCCACCTTCGCCCCGGACGTCCACGCGGATCGCGTGCTCGATTGGGTGGGTGGGTATTTCGACTGGGAAACCGACGGGCGGCGCGAATGGTATTCCGCCATCACGACCGTCGAGGCGGAAGTGCAGCCGGTGGCCGTGGATCATCCCATCAACCGGGGCATTCATCCCTTCACGATGAAGGAGGAGTATTACTACAACATCCGCTTTCACGAGGCCGATGCGGGAGTGACGCCGCTTTGGAAGGTGCCGGCGTTGATGGGACGTGAGCCGCTGGGCAGCGTGGTGGCCTGGGCGCGGGAGCGGGCCGATGGGGGACGCGGGTTTGGCACGACCTGCGGCCACTTCTATGCCAACTGGGAACAGCCGATGTTCCGGAAGCTGATTCTGAACGCCCTCGCCTGGACGGCCCGCCTGGAGGTGCCCCCTTCGGGGATGGAGGCGCCCTACCTGGATCTTGCCGCGATCACCCAGGTCCTGGAGCAGGGGACCCGTTTCCACATGGCGGAACAAAGCGATCGTGTGCGCCCCATTCGCGCCCTCATCCTGACGGGCCGTGATGGACCGTTTCATCCGTGGCTGGAAAAGACGATCGCCCTGCGCACGGAACTCCAGAGGGACCGCCGCTTTCAGGTCACCACCCTTCAGCATCCGCAGTTGCTGAGCGAGGCCATGTTGTCCTCGGTGGATGTGCTCCTGCTCAACTACTGCAACTGGGAAGATCCCGAACCGCTCAATCCAAATTCACGGCAGGCGCTGGTGACCTACCTCAAGGAGGGCGGCGGGCTGGTCATTCTGCACTTCGCCAACGGGGCCTGGCATTTTTCCTTGCCCAAGGCGGGAGCCTCCGACTGGCCTGAATACCGGCGGATCTGCCGGCGCGTTTGGAATCATGACGGTGACAGCGGGCATGATGCGTATGGCCCCTTCAGGGTTGAGATCACCCCGCTGGATCACCCCATCACCCAGGGAATGAGGGCCTGGGAAACCAAGGATGAGCTTTACTTCAACCAATCCGGGGACGAGCCGATCGAGGCGTTGATCACGGCGCGGGCCCAGGAGACGGGAAAGGATGAGCCGCTGGCCTGGGCTTATGACTATGGGCAGGGACGCGTGTTCCAGACCCTGCTTGGTCATGACGCTGCGTCGATCCATGCTATCGGCACGGCGGAATTGCTGCGACGCGGGGCCGCGTGGGCCGCCGGACGGGATCCCAATGCCCCGCCTCCGACGTCGGTCATGAAACTATTGCAGCAGCGACAGGCCGAAGTGGGAGTGCCCAATCCCTGAACGCCTGCGGGCGACGTGGTGCCGTGGGGACGATTGGTTTCCCTCTTATCCTTGAAGCAAGGAGGTGCCCTTGGGGAGATCGACGCAACACCGCACGCGTTGCCCGCCCATGACGCATCGACCCGCGGCGAGCTCGCCCGGGCGTTCCACAGGGCGCAGCGGGACACCGTCATTGCCGGCACCGAACCGGGGCGGTGCAGGCGCGCGCCGCGGCACTTCGAAGGTGAACTCCGGGCAGGCAAAGGGCGCATGGAACTGGAATCCGGCGGCGGTTTTCCCGATGCGCGTCAGCTCCCTCGCCGCCCAGTAGCGCGCGATTTCACTGAGCTTCATCCAGACCAGGTTGTCGTAGCCCTCGTGCAGGCGCCGGACCACTTCCTTGAAGATGTTGAATCCGACCTCCTCGCCGTTGAAGTAGATGCCCGGCCAATGACAGACCAGGACTGCCGGTTCGCCCCGGGCGATGATGTCCGGGAGACGACCCTGCCGGAGGTCGGGGCCGATGAAGCGATCCACCGAGCCGCGCTCCAGGCCATCCCATCCGCCGAACCAGTCTCCCGTGCAGCCGATAATGGAGACCACGCAGCGCGGATCGTCGGTGTCCAATCCGGAGGCGTACTCCACGCGGGGCGCCACGCTGCGGTCATCGGTGAAGAGGTGGCGGAAGTAGTGGGGGATCTCCGCCTGGAACACGTCGCGACACGACTCCAGGGTGGCCTGCGACAATTCAGGCAGGACGCGATTGCCAAAGCCGCCCGGGGTCGTGATGCCTTCGCAGGGAAGCCCCGCGTTGCGAAGGATGCGCAGGGCGAAGGACAGGTAGTCGGCCAGCTCGTCGGCGGACTTGCCGACACTAAAGCCCCAGTTCTCCATGAAACGCTCCGTGCGCTCCTCGTAGGGCCGTCCCGTCCGGGTGTTGATCGCCCAGGTGTGCGACACCATTTCCGGGTGGATGTCCCAATCCGGCACCATCAACTCCCGCACCAACGCCACGCTCTCCTCGAGCTCGCGCCGCGTCCACCCCGGCATCTCCCGGTCCACCCACCCGACGCAGGCCGGGTAGGGGACGATGCTGTATTTTCCCTTCACGCCATGCGCGTGACACCATTCGCCGAACTTCCGGACGAAGGCATCGGGAACCTCGCGCGGCAACCGGCGCCAGTCCTGCCGGTAACGGTCGGGAAAGACCTCCGCGAATTGCGGGATGCAGAAGTGCGCCAGATTCACCAGGCAGGTCGAGTCGTCGATGATCATGCTCACCGGCACGCGACCACGCGGGTTGAGAACGGAGACCTCCTCGATGCGGGAGGGGCGGGCGCCGGCTTCCTGACCGCGAGCCATGGCCCAGGGGCCCGCCGCGGCCGCCCCCAGTAATGCGCCTCCGGCCCGGTGCAGAAATCCTCGCCGCGTGACGCCCTTGGCGGAAGGGTTGGGTGGAACCGGCGGCGACGCCGGCATCCAAGGGGGAGGAAACGGGGTCATGCGGGCAGTTGGCCAAAGGCGGTTAACGGGGCGCCGCGCAGGCGAGCGGGATCTAGTGTCCGCACCCGCAGCTTGACCCGCATCCTTCCGACTCGAAGTCGTCGTTCTCTGGGAGGCGCCCCAGCTCGAAGGTTTTCATCACGTACTGATCCACCGACATCCGGATGCGATGCATGGTTTCCTGGGCGTCGAGGTAGGCCTTGGCGACCGGGTTGGCCAGCAATTCGGTGCGCTCGGATTCGAAGGCGGTGAGTTCCTCGCCTGACATCGGCATGCCCATGCTTTGCTTTCGCTGCAACTCATCGCCCTTGCTCATCACCGACTGGAGCTGGGTCTGGGATTGGGAATCGTTCTCGAAATCCTCCATTTGCCGGCGCATGGCGCTGAACTCAGGCTCGTTCAGGATGGCCTGGCAGAGTTCCAGGGTTTTGCGGATGATGGCGGAGTCCTCGGTGGTTTGCATGATGCTGAATTGTTGATGTCTCGGATGTCGGGGGCGAGGGGCGCGCCCGGCCCCACTACACCACGGATCGGCGGGGACGGCAAATGCCTTTGAGAAAAAAGCCGATGCCTCAGGAGCGGTGTTGTGGGCTGGACTGCGGGATGGGGGCGGGTGGTTGAACGTGGGTGACCCAAGGGAGCAAGAGCATGAGCAAGAGTAAGAGCAAGATGGGCGTTTCCTCCTCTTACCCTTTACCCGAAAGGAACGACCCACTTGTTGTTGCGTCACCGGGCCCCTCACCCCAGCCCTCTCCCGGCGGGAGAGGGAGCAGCAAGCCACCCCAAGGTGAAGGATTCCAGGCAGCAGCCTCTCGCCGCGCGGAGGACAGGTTCCCCTCTCCCACCGGGAGAGGGCTGGGGTGAGGGGCCTTTGATAGGGTGCGATGTAGAGTGCTCTGGCCGCCCATGTTTCATCTTGCACCTGTAGGTCATGGAAATACCGCCCACATCCAACCACGCCTAGGGATGGGGGCGGGCCTTTTTATTTTCTGGCCAAGCCTGGGAGAGGAGCGTAGAAGGGAGGTCATGAAGACCCTCTCCGAGTTAGGCGACTGCGGGTGCTGCCCGGGTTTCACCCGGCGAGAATTCCTCAAATCGGCTGCGGTTGGAGCGGCGGCGGCGGCCGTAACCGGTCCTTCCCTGTGGGTGCCATCGGCCCAGGGCGCCCCGACGACCCAATCCGCCTCCGAAACCCTCGTCACCACGCTGTTCAAGTCCCTGAACGAGGAGCAGCGCAAGGAAGTCACCTTTGACTTCGATGATCCCCTTCGTTCGAAGGTGGACAACAACTGGTATATCACCAAGCCCAAGGTGGGCGCCTTCTTCAACAAGGACCAGCAGGCGATGATTGAGGAGATTTTCCTCAAGCTGCACAGCGAGCCATACGCCCAAGCGGTCCTCAAGCAGGTGGAGCACGACTCCAGCGCCAAGGGCTTGAGCGACTGTTCCGTGGCACTTTTCGGCCAGCCTGGGACCGGCAAGTTCGAGTTTGTGCTGACCGGGCGCCACTGCACGCGGCGCTGCGACGGGGATTCCGTTGATGGCGTGGCGTTTGGCGGGCCGATCTTCTACGGCCACGCCGCGCAGGGGTTTTATGAGAAGCCCGACCACCAGGGCAATGCCTACTGGTTTCAGGCGGTGCGGGCCAACGAGGTCTTTGAGATGCTCGACGGCAAGCAGCGTCAAGTCGCCCTTCTGGGCGATGCCCGTCCGGAGCAGGGGAGCAAGACGGTGGAGTTGACGGGGAAGAATGCCGGATTACCCGGCATCCCGGCGTCGGAACTCTCTCCGGACCAGAAGGATCACCTGCGCAAGGTGATGGCGGATTTGCTGGCGCTCTTCCGCAAGGAAGATGCCGATGAGGTGATGAAGCTGGTGGAGGCGGGGGGTGTGGACCACCTGCACATGGCATTTTTCAAGAATCAGGATGTGGGGAACGACGGAGTGTGGGATGTCTGGCAGATTGAAGGGCCTTCCATGCTCTGGCTTTTCCGGGGAGATCCTCATGTGCATACATGGGTGCACGTCCGACGCCCGGAGCACGGGGCGTGAGCGGCCTCCATAGACTTCCTGGATCATCATAACATCAACGTAAACAAAAGGATGCGTTGGTAATCAGAACGGGGGCCCGAAGTCCCGTTGACGGTGGAAAAATTATTTGAAAAACCGTTGACAGGGTTTGGGCCTTTCCATACTTTCTGCGCTCAGTCATTGGGCCGGAAGCAAGACAAAGACCATCAGCCCTTGACGCTTTGTAGCGAGGCGTGGGGTCGGTGGTGTTTTGTCGTCATCTCCGGGCCCTGGTTGCGGATGCGCCCTTGGGCAGAACCCGGGGGAGACACGCAGGTAACGGTCCGGACAACGCCCATGTAGCTCAGTCGGTAGAGCACATCCTTGGTAAGGATGAGGTCATCAGTTCGAGCCTGATCATGGGCTCCAGGCTTTTTGGATGCGAGCTCGTCCCGGAATCAACATTGGTGAATCGGAGTAATCATTAGAATCAGGAGATAGAAATGGCTAAGGAAGAGTTTCAGCGTAACAAACCGCACGTCAACGTTGGTACGATCGGCCACGTGGACCACGGCAAATCGACGTTGACCGCGGCGATTGTCGAGGTTCAAAGCAAGAAGGGTTTGGCCCAGCCCATTTCCTATGCCGACATCACCAAGGGCGGCACCGTGCGTGACGAGTCCAAGACCGTGACCATCGCCGTCTCCCACGTGGAGTATGAGAGTGATCAGCGCCACTATGCCCACGTGGACTGCCCCGGCCACGCCGACTACGTCAAGAACATGATCACCGGCGCGGCCCAGATGGACGGCGCCATCCTGGTGGTGAGTGCGGCGGACGGCCCCATGCCGCAGACCCGCGAGCACATCCTCCTGGCCCGCCAGGTCGGCGTGCCGGCCATTGTGGTCTTCCTCAACAAGGTGGACCTGGTGGATGACCCGGAGCTGCTCGACCTGGTCGAGATGGAGATCCGCGATCTTCTCAACAAATACCAGTTCCCGGGCGACAAGACCCCCATCGTGCGCGGCAGCGCCACCCAGGCCATGGCCGGGGAGGAGGCGGGCGTCAACGCCATCGGCGAGCTGCTCAAGGCGGTTGACGACTTCGTGCCGCTGCCCACCCGCGAAGTGGACAAGCCCTTCCTGATGTGCATCGAGGACGTGTTCAACATTGAAGGCCGCGGCACCGTGGTGACCGGCCGTGTCGAGCGCGGCGTGCTCGACCGCATGACCGAAGTCGAGATCGTCGGCCTCCGCGACACGCGCAAGACCGTGGCGACGGACATCGAGATGTTCCGCAAGATCCTGGACAAGGCGACGGCGGGCGACAACGTGGGCGTGCTCCTGCGCGGCACCAAGAAGGACGAGGTGGAGCGCGGCATGGTGCTGGCCAAGCCGGGCAGCATCACCCCGCACACGAAGTTCAAGGCCGAGGTGTATGTGCTCTCCAAAGAGGAGGGCGGCCGCCACACGCCTTTCTTCACCAACTATCGCCCGCAGTTCTATTTCCGGACCAGCGACGTCACCGGCACCATCGACCTGCCTTCGGGCGTGGAGATGGTCATGCCCGGCGACAACGTCTCGGTGGAAATCAAGTTGATCAGTCCGGTGGCCATGGAAAAGGGCCAGCGGTTCGCCATCCGCGAGGGTGGCCGCACGATCGGCGCGGGCCGGATCAGCGAAGTGGTGGAATAATCGCTTCCCGACCAGCCCGCCACGGGCCAACCGGCGATAGGGCGGTAGCTCAATTGGTAGAGTAGCGGTCTCCAAAACCGTTGGTTGGGGGTTCGATTCCCTCCCGCCCTGCCAGCTTGGTCCTGCCCGGAGGGGTGGCAGAGTGGTCGAATGCGACGGTCTTGAAAACCGTTTTGGCGTAACCGCCAACGGGGGTTCGAATCCCTCCCCCTCCGCCAACGAGACATTGTGAAAGAGTATTTGACAGAAATCATCTGGGGCGCGGTTCTCCTGACCGTCTTCCTCTTCATGTGGCGCAAGGGGCATCTGGCCCGGCTGCGCAACTACGTGCTGGAGACGCGGGAGGAGTTGCGCAAGTGCACCTGGCCCACCTGGGCGGAACTGAAGGGATCCACCGTGGTCGTCATGATCACCGTTCTGCTCCTGGGAGGCTTCACCGTGGGGATCGACGTCGTCATTGCCATGCTGGTCCGCATGATGGTGGCCTAGCCGAACGAACGCCCGATGCCATGAAGACTCAGTGGTTCGTCATACACACGCTGGCTGGCCAGGAGCAGAAGGTCAAAGACAGCATCGAAAAGCGGCTCAAGTCCGAGGAGATGACCGATTTCATCCATGAGGTGCTCGTGCCCATGGAAAAGGTCGCGGAAGTGCGCGGCGGCAAGAAGACCGTCACCACCCGCAAACTGTATCCGGGTTACGTGTTCATCAACATGGCGCTGCTCGATGAGCACAACCGGGTGAAGGATCGTCCCTGGTATTTCATCCGCGACACCCAGGGCATCATCGGATTCGTCGGCGGCGACCGTCCCACGCCGACGCCGACCGAGGAAATTGAGACCATCAAGAACCAGATCTCCGAGTCCGAGGAGACCGAGAAGCCGAAGGTTCAGTTTGACGTGGGCGAAACCATCAAGATCAACGACGGACCGTTCCTTAATTTCAGCGGGGTCATCGAAGAGGTCGATCCCGACAAGGGCAAGCTGAAGGTGACGGTCAACATATTCGGCCGCAACACGCCGGTCGAACTCGAATATTGGCAGGTCGAAAAGGCCTGAGCAGGACAGGTAGTTTATGGCTAAGAAAGTTACAGGTCAGATCAAGCTCCAGATCCCCGCCGGCCAGGCCAACCCCGCCCCGCCGGTCGGTCCCGCCCTCGGTCAGCAGGGCGTCAACATCATGGGTTTCTGCAAGGAGTTCAATGCCGCCACCAAGGACCAGGCCGGCATGATCATTCCCGTCGTCATCACCGTTTACCAGGACAAGTCCTTCACCTTCATCACCAAGTCCCCGCCCGCCTCGGCCCTCCTCAAGAAGGCCGCCGGCATCGCCTCCGGATCCAAGGACCCGAACAAGACCAAGGTCGGCAAGGTGACCCACAAGCAGGTCATGGACATCGTCAAGCTCAAGAGGAACGACCTCAACGCCGCCTCCGAGGAGGCCGCCTTCCGCGTCATCGCCGGGACCGCCCGCAGCATGGGCATCGAAGTTGTCTGAAACCCCAACCGCGGGAGAGTCGCACGGCTCGCTTGCACCGCACCCACCACATGCCAAGCAAACGCTACAAAAAAGCCCTCGAACAGGTGAACCTCAAGCAGGCCTACGGCCTGACCGAGGCCGTCGCCGTCCTGGGAAAGTTCCCCCGGGCCAAGTTCAACGAAACCGTGGACCTCGCCTTCCGACTCGGCGTGGACCCGCGCCAGTCCGACCAGATGGTCCGCGGCACCGTCCCCCTGCCGCACGGCAGCGGCAAGACCGTCCGCGTGCTCGTCTTCGCCAAGAGCGGCCAGGCCGCCGAGGCCGCCCTCGGTGCCGGAGCCGAACATGTCGGGTTCGAGGATTACATCCAGAAGTGCAACGAAGGCTGGACCGACTTTGACGTCGCGATCGCCACGCCCGAGGCCATGGTCGAGGTCCGCAAACTCGGTCGCGTGCTGGGTCCCCGCGGGCTCATGCCCAATCCCAAGACCGGCACCGTCACCGAGGATACCGCCAAGGCGGTCCGCGAAGTGAAGGCCGGCCGGGTGGAGTTCAAGCTGGACAAGGCCGGCAACATCCACGTTCCGGTCGGCAAGGCGGACTTTGACGCCAACCAGATCGAGGACAACGCCCGCGCCGTGATCGACGCGGTGGCCAAGGCCAGGCCCTCCAGCGTCAAGGGGACCTACCTCAAGTCCTGCACGCTCTCCACCACCATGAGCCCGCCGGTTCACCTCGACCTCAAAGCACTCGGGCTGGCCGCCTAACCGGAGATTTGTTTCATGCGCGCCGAAAAAACATCCATCAGCGAGGAATACATCGCGAGGCTCAAGGCCTCCCCCTACTTCATCGCGATTGACTACGCGGGCCTCAAAGTCGGGCCCATCACCGAGCTGCGCAAGCGGCTCGCGGCGGTCACCGCCGAGCTGCACGTCGTCAAGAAGTCCATCTTCCGCATCGCCGCCAAGGAGTCCGGAATCGAGTCGGACCTGGCCGCCGGCATGGTGGGGCAGGTGGCCGTGGTCACCGGGCAGAAGGACATCGCGGGCGCCGCGAAGATCCTCAAGAATTTTCACGCGGAATTCGAGAGGCCGGCCGTGTTGTTCGGGGTCATGGGCGACGACCTGCTCGACGCCGCCTCGATCAAGACCCTGGCCGATCTCCCGCCGCTCAACGAGCTGCGGGCCAGGCTGATTGGCCTCATCAACACGCCCGCGACGCGGCTGGCGCAGGTGCTGCAGGCGCCGGCCGGCCAGCTGGCCCGCGTGCTCAAGGCCAAGGCCGAGAAAGGCTGAGGCCCAACCCCCTTTTCCCGGGTCCATGGCCAATGGCTCCGGGGAAACTCAATGGCAACGTAAAGGTAAATCGTCGGTTCACGGCCGTGAACTCAAACCCTTCGGGGCTCCGGGGGACGACGAGACTTCAGAAAGGACAAGACAATGGCAGATCTGGACAAGTTGGTAGAGGAACTGGGCAAGCTTTCGGTAATCGAAGCCGCCGAGTTGAGCAAGAAGCTTGAGGAAGCCTGGGGCGTGACGGCCGCAGCGGCCATCGCCGTGGCCCCGGCCGCTGGCGGCGGAGCCGCCCCGGCCGTCGAAGAGGTCAAGGACACCTTCGACGTCATTCTCGCGTCGCTGGCTTCCGACAAGAAGATCGCGGTCATCAAGGCCGTGCGCGAGGTCAAGGCCGGACTCGGCCTGGCCGAGGCCAAGGCGCTCGTGGAAGGCGCCCCCAAGCCCGTGCTCGAAGGCGTCAACAAGGACGAGGCCGAGGCCGCCAAGAAGAAGCTCGAAGAAGCGGGCGGCAAGGTCGAACTCAAGTGATCAAACTCCCCCCGGCCCCCGGGCCACACGCCCGGGGGCCCCGGGGACACCCATGCGGGACATCGAACCGGATCGACGTCATAAGGCAGTTCGGAAAGTGGCAAGCCAGCCGCACGTGCGGGGCTTGCCTCGTGTCGTTCCCAAACATCAACGGGCCGGCGAGTGTCCGGCCCAGGCATGAAAACCACCATGGCAGCGCGTAGCAAAGAACGAATCAACTTCGGCAAAATCAAGGAGATCATTGCGCCTCCGAATCTCATTGAGCTGCAGGTCAACTCCTTCGCGGAGTTCCTCCAGCTCGACCTGCCCCCTTCCCGGCGGAAGAATCTCGGGCTGCAGGCGGTCTTCAAGGAGGTCTTCCCGATCGAAAGCTACGACGGGAAGTGCGTGCTCGATTTCCAAAGCTACGACATCGGCGAGGCCAAGCTCACCTGGCTGGAGTGCCTGCGCGAAGGCCTGACCTACGGCGCCCCCCTCTACGTCACCTTCCTCCTGAAGGAGGAGAGCGGCACCAAGGAGGAGAAGGTGTTCATGGGCGAGATGCCCCTCATGACGCCCCAGGGCACCTTTGTCATCAACGGCGCCGAGCGCGTCATCGTCAGCCAGCTCCACCGCTCGCCCGGTCTGGCCTTCGAGGCCACCCAGCATCCCAACGGGAAGATGCTCCACTCCTTCCGGATCATCCCCGACCGCGGCTCCTGGTACGAGGCCCAGTTCGACACGAACGACATGCTCTATGTTTACCTCGACCGCAAGAAGCGCCGCCGCAAATTTCTCACCACGACCTTCTTCCGCGCCCTGGCCTTCCTCGACGAAGGCAAGAACAAGTCCGACGGCTCCGACACCGACATCATCAAGCTCTTCTACGACGTGGAGACCTACTCGGTGAAGGAAGCCGAGAAACTCGAGGACCTGGCCAACAAGGTCCTCATCGAGGACGCCCTCGACGCCGACAAGGGCCTGATCGTGGCCCGCGCCTTCGAGCCGCTCTCCAAGCCCGTCGTCAAGCAGATCGCCGAGCTGGGCATGCGCAAGATCCAGGTCGTGGACACCTCGGTCGATGACGGCATCATCATCAAGTGCCTCAAGAAGGATCCGACCAAGGACGAGGAGGAGGCCCTCAAGGACATTTACCGCCGGCTGCGCCCCGGGGATCCCCCCACGGCCGCCAACGCGCGCGCCCTCATCAAGCGCCTTTTCTTCGACGCCAAGCGCTATGACCTGGGCCGCGTGGGCCGCTACAAGATCAACCAGAAGCTGGCCTTCAAGGACAACAGCGAGTCGCGCATCCTCACCAAGGAAGACCTCGTGGCCGCCACCAAGTACCTGCTCCGGCTCAAAATGGGCGAGGGGAGCCTGGACGACATTGACCACCTGGGCAGCCGCCGCGTCCGCACCGTGGGCGAGCTCCTGGCCAACCAGTGCCGCGTCGGCCTGGCCCGCACCGAGCGCCTGGTCAAGGAGCGCATGACCCTCTTTGACCAGAACGTCGAGACCATGACCCCGCAGAAGCTGATCAATCCCAAGGCCCTCTCGGCCGTGATCCGCGACTTCTTCGGCCGCTCCCAGCTCTCCCAGTTCATGGACCAAATCAACCCCCTCGCCGAGCTGACGCACAAGCGCCGCCTGTCCGCGCTCGGGCCCGGTGGCCTTTCCCGCGACCGTGCCGGGTTCGAGGTGCGCGACGTGCATCCCTCCCACTACGGCCGCATCTGCCCCATCGAGACGCCGGAAGGTCCGAACATCGGCCTCATCGCCTCGCTGGCCACCTTCGCCCGCGTCAATGACTTCGGCTTCCTGGAAACCCCCTACCGCCGGGTGGAAAAAGGCCGCGTCACCGGCCATCTTGATTACCTGACCGCCGACCAGGAGGAGCAGTACATCATCGCCCAGGCCAACGCCTCCATCGACGAGAGGGGCAACTTCACCACCGCCCGCGTCACCTGCCGCGCCCGGGGGGACTTCATCGACGTGGAACCCGACCGGGTCAACTACATGGATGTCTCGCCCAAGCAGCTCGTCTCCGTGGCCGCCAGCCTGATTCCGTTCCTGGAGCACGACGACGCCAACCGCGCGTTGATGGGGTCCAACATGCAGCGGCAGGCGGTGCCCCTGCTGGAGACCGAGGCGCCCTTCGTCGCCACAGGACTGGAGGATCGCGTGGCCCGCGACTCCTGCGCGGTGCTCGTCGCCGAGGAGGCCGGCAAGGTCGCCTCTGTTTGTGCGGACCAGATCATCCTCACCTCCGACGGCAAGCTCCCGGAGGGCAAGCGCAGGATCAGGCACGATCCGTCCAACGGCGTCTATGTCTATCCCCTCCGCAAGTTCATGCGTTCCAATGCCGCGACCTGCATCAACCAGAAGGTCATGGTCGGCAAGGGTGAATCGGTCAAGAAGGGGCAAGTGATCGCCGATGGTCCCTGCACCGAGGGCGGCGACCTCGCCCTTGGCCGCAATGTGCTTTGCGCGTTCATGCCCTGGAACGGCTACAACTTCGAGGACGCCATCCTCATCAGCGAGCGCATCGTCAAACAGGACATCTTCACCTCGATCCACATCGAGGAATTCGAGGTCAGCGCCCGCGACACCAAGCTGGGGCCCGAGGAAATCACGCGGGACATTCCCAACCTGGGCGAGGAGGCCCTCAAGAACCTCGGTCCGGACGGCGTGATCCGCGTCGGCGCCGAAGTCACCCCCGGCGACATCCTCGTCGGCAAGATCACGCCCAAGAGCGAGACCGAGCTGGCTCCCGAGGAGCGCCTCCTGCGCGCCATCTTCGGTGAGAAGGCCGCCGACGTGAAGGACACTTCGCTCAAGGTGCCCTCCGGCGTCTATGGGATCGTCATGGACGTCAAGGTCTCCTCCAAGAAGGACAAGGACGGCGAGAAGACCAAGGTCGATCCGGCGCTGGAGAAGGGCGGATCCCGCATTGCTTTGGATGAACACAGGTCCAAGCTCGATGAGCTGCGCGAGCAGTTGACCGAGGCGCTCAGCAACATCCTGCTCGGCGAGAAGATCCCCCTGGACGTGGTCAACTCCCAGACCGGCGAGATCATCATTCCCGCCAACCGCAAGATCACCAAGACGCTCCTGCGCAAGCTCTCGTCGGTCTATGACCGCATCGAGATCGATCCCTCCCCGATCCGCAACAAGATCAACGAGATCATCGGCAGCTTCAAAAAGAAGTTCGACGAGCTCAAGACGCAGCACGACGAGGAAATGGAGCGGATGGAGTCGGGCGAGGAGATCGACGTCGGCATCATCAAGCAGGTCAAGGTGTATATCGCCTCCAAGCGCAAGCTTTCCGTCGGCGACAAGATGGCCGGACGCCACGGCAACAAGGGGGTCATTGCCAAGATCGTGCCCGAGGAGGACATGCCCTTCGTGGCCAACGGCACCCCGGTGGACATCGTCCTCAACCCGCTGGGCGTTCCCTCCCGCATGAACGTGGGACAGGTGCTGGAGACGCACCTCGGCTGGGCCGCGCGCCTGCTCGGCCTGCGCTTCTCCACGCCGGTCTTCGACGGCATCAAGGAGAAGGAGATCCAGACCTACATGCGCGATGCCAGCCTGCCCGAGCATGGAAAGACGCGGCTCTATGATGGCCGGACCGGGGAGGCCTTCGACCAGGAGATCGTGGTCGGCTACATCTACATGATGAAGCTGGGCCACCTCGTGGCCGACAAGATCCACGCCCGCGCCGTCGGGCCCTACTCGCTGGTGACCCAGCAGCCCCTGGGCGGCAAGGCCCAGTACGGCGGCCAGCGCTTCGGGGAAATGGAGGTCTGGGCCATGGAGGCCTACGGCGCCGCCTACACCCTGCAGGAACTGCTCACCGTCAAATCCGACGACGTCCAGGGCCGCACCCGCATCTACGAAAGCATCGTCAAGGGCGACAACTGCCTTGAGGCGGGCATTCCCGAGTCCTTCAACGTGCTGGTCAAGGAGATGCAGTCCCTTGGCCTGGACGTCAAGGTGGGATACACCAACCCGCTGGAACAGCCCTCCGAACCGATCGCCACCCTGGCCAGCCTCACCTCCTGAAGCCGCCGCCCCGCATGATCAACGCGCCTTACTTACTATGATCACCACCAAAGAATCGACCCGCGAACTCCTCGGCCTGGACAAAGTCAACCAGGTCGATCATGTCGCCATTTCCGTCGCCTCACCGGAATCGATCCGGTCCTGGTCGAAGGGTGAGGTCAAGAATCCGGAAACCATCAACTACCGCACCTTCAAGCCGGAAAAGGGCGGCCTGTTCTGCGAGCGCATCTTCGGCCCGGTCAAGGACTGGGAATGCTCCTGCGGCAAATACAAACGCATCAAGCACCGCGGCGTCGTCTGCGACCGCTGCGGCGTCGAGGTCACCCTGGCCCGCGTCCGCCGCGAGCGCATGGGCCACATCGAGCTGGCCGTCCCCGTCTCGCACATCTGGTTCTTCAAGTGCATGCCCTCCCGCATCGGCCTGGTGCTGGACATGACCGCCCGGGAACTGGAGCGCGTCATCTATTACGAGGATTACATGGTCATCGACGCGGGGAGCACGCCGCTCAAGCAGCACCAGCTCCTGAGCGAGCATGAATACCGCGAGGCTCGCGAAACCTACGGCCCCGACGCCTTCGTGGCCAAGATGGGTGCCGAGGCCGTCCATGACGGCCTGGCCAACGTCGATCTGCAGGGTTCCATCGAAGGTCTCCAGCAGGCCATGACCGAGACCAAGAGCAAGCAGATCCGCAAGAAGATCGCCAAGCGCATCAAGCTCCTCTCCGCCTTCCTCGCCAACAAGGTCAAGCCCGAGTGGATGATCCTCACTGTCCTTCCGGTCATCCCGCCCGACCTGCGTCCGCTCGTCCCGCTGGAAGGCGGCCGGTTTGCCACCTCCGACCTCAACGATCTTTATCGCCGGGTCATCAACCGGAACAACCGCCTCAAGAACCTGCTGCAACTCAAGACCCCCGAGGTGATCATCCGGAACGAAAAGCGGATGCTGCAGGAGGCGGTGGACGCCCTCTTCGACAACGGCCGCCATGGCCGCGCCGTGACCGGCGCCGGGAACCGCGCCCTCAAGTCGCTCAGCGACATGCTCAAGGGCAAGAGCGGCCGCTTCCGCCAGAACCTGCTCGGCAAGCGCGTCGATTACTCCGGCCGCTCGGTGATCGTCATCGGACCCGAGCTCAAGCTCAACCAGTGCGGCCTGCCCAAGAAGATGGCCCTGGTGCTCTTCGAGCCCTTCATCATCCGCCGGCTCAAGGAGCTGGGCTACGTCCACACCGTGCGCTCGGCCAAGAAGATGATCGAGCGGCAGTCGCCCGAGGTCTGGGACGTGCTGGAAGAGGTGACCAAGGGGCACCCGGTCATGCTCAACCGCGCCCCGACCCTGCACCGACTTTCGGTGCAGGCCTTCGAGCCCATGCTCATTGAGGGCGAGGCCATCCGCATTCATCCGCTGGTCTGCACCGCCTACAACGCCGACTTTGACGGCGACCAGATGGCCGTGCACGTGCCGCTCTCGGTGGAGGCCCAGATGGAGGCCCGCCTCCTCATGCTGGCCCCCAACAACATCTTCAGCCCCTCGAGCGGGCGCCCCATCATCACCCCGACCCAGGACATCACCCTTGGTTGCTACTACCTGACCGCCGAGCCCCGCATGATCGGCCGCAAGGAGAAGCCGCGCGTGCTGCTCTTCGGGTCCAAGGATGAGGTCCTTTTCGCGCACGCCGAGGGCGTGGTGGACACCCACGATCGCATCCGCATGGCCAACCCCGACCGCGGCACCCAGACCGTCTATGGCGACGGCGAGCGGGCCGTCATCGAGACCACGGTCGGCCGGGTGATCTTCAGCGAGATCTGGCCCCTGGAGCTGGGCTTCCCCAACAAGGTCATGGTCAAGAACCAGCTCGGGAACATCATCTGGCAGTGCTACAAGGTCTGCGGCCACGAGGCCACCGTGCACGCGCTGGACAAGCTCAAGGAAATGGGCTTCCGCGAGGCCACCCGCGCCGGCGTGTCCATCGGCATCGCCGACATGATCATTCCCAAGGAGAAGGTCCAGGAGATCGACACCGCCCAGAAGCAGATCGCCGAGGTGGAGAAGCAGTACCGCAAGGGTGTCATCACCCCGGGTGAGCGCTACAACAAGGTGATCGACATCTGGACGCACTGCACCGACCAGATCTCCAACGTCATGTTGCGCACGCTCGACTACAACAACGGCAAGGGCGAGTACAACCCGATCTCCCTCATGGTGGACTCGGGGGCGCGCGGCAACCGGCAGCAGGTGCGCCAGCTGGCCGGCGTGCGCGGCCTCATGGCCAAGCCCTCCGGCGACATCATCGAGAAGCCGATTCTCTCCAACTTCCGCGAAGGCCTGACCGTGCTCGAGTACTTCATCTCCACGCACGGCGCCCGCAAGGGTCTGGCCGACACCGCGCTCAAGACCGCCGACTCCGGGTACATGACGCGCAAGCTGGTGGACGTGGCCCAGGACGTCATCGTCCAGGAGGAGGACTGCGGGACGACCAACGGCATCTGGGTCCAGGCCATCTACGAGGGGGAGGACGAGGTGGTCAAGCTCTCCGAGCGCATCATCGGCCGGTTCGCGTGCGACGACATCGCCGACCCGATCAATCCCAAGGACATCGTCGTCAAGGCCAACGAGGAGATCGACGAGGTCAAGGCCAAGGCCATCGAGGATTCCGGCGTGGAGCGGGTGCGCATCCGCTCGGTGCTGACCTGCGACACCAAGCACGGCGTCTGTGTCGCCTGCTACGGCCGCAACCTCGCCACCGGCGGGCTCATCAAGCTGGGCGAGGCCTGCGGCATCATCGCCGCGCAGTCCATCGGCGAGCCCGGCACCCAGCTGACCATGCGCACCTTCCACATCGGCGGCACCGCCTCCCAGGTGTTCAAGCAGCCGCAGATCAAGGCCAAGCATGACGGCCTGGTCCATTACAACGAACTCCGCCTGGTCGAGCTGGAGGACGGGAACTTCATCGTCCTCAACAAGAATGGATCGATCTCCATCCTGGCCGAGGACGGACGCGAGCTGGAGAACCACAACCTGGTCATCGGTTCGGTCATCTCCGTGCCGCACGGCGGCTCGGTCAAGAAGGGCGAGGCCTTCGTGCAGTGGGATCCCTACAACGTGCCGATCATCTCCGAGAAGGCCGGCAAGGTGAAATTCGCCGACATCATCGAGGGCGTCACCATGAAGCAGGAGATCGACGAGACCACGCAGCAGGAGGCCATGGTCATCATCGAGCACAAGGAGGATCTGCACCCGCAGATCGTCGTGGTGGATGACAAGGGCGAACCGTTCGCCAACTATCCGATTCCCTCCGGCGCGCACATCGTCGTCAACGAGGGCGACCGCATCGTGGCCGGCACGCTCATGGCCAAGACGCCGCGCAAGACCTCCAAGACAAAGGACATCACCGGCGGTCTGCCGCGCGTGGCGGAGCTCTTCGAGGCGCGCCGGCCCAAGGACGCGGCCGAGATCTCCAAGATCGACGGCGTCGTTGACTTCGGTCCCAGCGTGCGGGGCAAGCGCTGCATCGTCATCCGCGACCAGCAGACCGGGACCGAGGAGGAGCACCTCATCCCGATTGGCAAGCACGTCATCGTGTTCAAGGGCGACTTCGTCAAGAAGGGGCAGCAGCTCACCGAAGGCCCGATCGATCCGCACGAGATCCTCGACATCTGCGGCCCGCAGGAGTTGCAGGAGCATCTCGTGAACGAGGTGCAGGAGGTCTATCGCCTCCAGGGCGTCACGATCAACGACAAGCACATCGAGATCATCGTCCGCCAGATGCTCCGCAAGGTCCGCATCACCGAGCCGGGCGACACCATGTTCCTCTGGGGCGAGCAGATCGAGAAGCTTGAGTTCGAGACCGAGAACAGCCGGGTGGAGGAGAAGGGCGGCATGCCCGCCGAGGCCTCGCCGGTGCTCTTGGGCATCACCAAGGCCTCGCTGGAAACCGAGAGCTTCCTCAGCGCGGCCTCCTTCCAGGACACCACCCGGGTGCTGACCGATGCCGCGACCATGGGCAAGATCGACTACCTGCGCGGGTTCAAGGAGAACGTCATCATGGGGCACATCATCCCGGCCGGGACCGGTTTTGACATGCATCGCAAGGTCAAGCTCAAGCCCCTGGTCGAGCTTCCGGACGAGCCGATTCTCGAGGAAACCGGAAGTCTGCCGCCCGAGCCGATCACTGGATGATTTTTCGATAATTACTAGTTGCAACGCGGATTCGCTTTGTTATCATCCGCGCTCCGTTTCCCGAGTTTTCTAGGAAATGGGGCCCAAAAACACCGTAAATCGCAGCAATGCCGACGATTAACCAGCTCGTCCGGAAGGGACGTAAGAAAATTAAGTTGAAGTCGAAATCCCCGGCTCTGGCGGGGTCGCCCTTCCGACGCGGGGTCTGCATGCAGGTCATGACCCGCACGCCCAAGAAGCCCAATTCCGCCATGCGGAAGGTGGCCAAGGTGCGACTCACCAACGGGTACGAGGTCATCGCCTACATCCCCGACGAGGGCCACCAGCTCCAGGAACACTCGATTGTCCTGGTCCGCGGCGGTCGTGTGAAGGACCTGCCCGGGGTGCGCTACCACGTGGTCCGAGGCACCCTCGACGCCAATGGCGTCGAGAAGCGCCGCGTCAGCCGCTCCAAGTACGGGGTCAAGCGCCCGAAGGAAGCCAAGGCAAGCAAGTAATTTAAAATGTCCTGATTTGTAGTCATGTCACGAAGACGCCGAGCAGTAAAACGCAAGTTGCTGGAGGACAGCAGGTACAGCAGCATCCTGGTCAGCCGCCTGGTCAATATGGTCATGACGGGGGGCAAGAAGTCCACGGCTCAGCGGGTGGTGTATGGCGCGTTTGACGCCATCTCCACCAAGCACACCGACACCAGTCCGCTGGAGATCCTGCAGCGGGCGGTGGACAACGCGAAGCCGCGCCTGGAAGTCAAGGCCCGCCGCGTCGGTGGAGCGACGTATCAGGTCCCGATGGAAGTGACAAGCGATCGTCAGGCGGCTCTGGCGGTTCGTTGGCTGGTCGCCTTTGCGGACAAGCGAAAGGGCATACCGATGAAGGAAGCACTGGCGGCTGAAATCCTCGATGCCTATCAAGGGCAGGGGAGCGCGATTCGCCGCCGGGATGAAGTGCACAAGATGGCCCAAGCCAACAAGGCATTTGCTCATTTTCGCTGGTAGCGCCAGATGGTTTTGGATGCGCCCCGTGACTGCAACGATCGGGGCGTTTTTATTCCCTGGCAAGGATTCAGAGGTAATCGATGGAAGAGAATAACGAAGTCAATTCGCCAAACCGCGAATATACGATGGAGCGGACGCGCAACATCGGGATTGCCGCGCACATTGACGCGGGCAAGACCACGACGACCGAGCGCATCCTCTTCTATACCGGTTTGATCCATCGCATCGGCGATGTGGATGACGGCAACACCGTCACCGACTGGATGGAGCAGGAGAAGGAACGCGGCATCACGATCACCTCGGCCGCGGTGACCGCCTATTGGAAGCAACGCCGGGAGACGGGCCTCTTCAAGCTCTACGAGGAACTCGATTTCCGCGTCAACATCATCGACACCCCCGGACACGTGGACTTCACCGCCGAGGTGGAGCGCTCCATGCGGGTGCTGGACGGCGCCGTCGCCGTGTTCTGCGGCGTGGCCGGCGTGCAGCCCCAGTCCGAAACGGTCTGGCGCCAGGCCACCAAGTACCACGTCCCCCGCATCGCCTTCGTCAACAAGATGGACCGCATCGGGGCCAACTTCGAGAACGCCCTCAACGACATGCGGACGAAGCTGGGCGCCTATGCCTTTCCCGTCATGCTGCCGATCGGCGCCGAGGACAAGTTCGAGGGCGTGATCGACGTCGTGAACCAGAAGGCCGTCATCTGGGGCCCCGGCGACATCGAGATGGAAGGCCTCAAGTACGAGGTCACCGACATTCCCGACGCCCACAGGGAGCGGGCCCAGGCCGCCCTGGCCGAGCTGATCGACGCCGTCTCCAACAAGGACGACACCATCGCCGAGCTGGTGCTGGAGGACAAACCGGTGGATGCCAAGTCGCTCAAGGAGGCCATCCGCCGCCTGACCATCAAGATCGAGATGGTGCCCGTGCTCTGCGGGTCCGCCTTCAAGAAGAAGGGGGTGCAGCCCATGGTGGACGCCGTCGTGGATTACCTCCCCTCGCCGCTGGACATCCCGCCCGCCGAAGGCCACGTGCCCGGCATCGAGGAGGAGCAGAAGGTCTTCGTGCAATCCAGTGACAACGGGAAGTTCTGCTCCCTGGCCTTCAAGCTCTGGACCGATCCCTACTCGGGCAAGCTGGTCTTCTTCCGCGTCTATTCCGGCACCCTGACCAAGGGCGACACCATTTACAATCCACGGACCCGCAAGCGGGAACGGGCCAGCCGCATCCTGCGCATCCAGGGCGGCGAGCGCAAGGAGGTGGACGTGGCCTATGCCGGCGACATCGCGGCGCTGGTCGGCGTCAGGAACATCACCACCGGCGACACGCTCTGCAACGAGTCGTTCGATGTGGCCCTGGAGCCCCCGACCTTCCCCGAGCCGGTCATCAGCATGGCCATCGAGCCGAAGACCAAGGCCGACCGCGAGAAGATGTCCGAGGGCCTGCAGCGCCTGGCGGAGGAGGACCCGACCTTCCGCGTTTTCACCAACGAGGAGACCGGCCAGCTCATCATCGCCGGGATGGGCGAGCTGCACCTGGAGATCATCCGGGACCGCCTCTTTCGCGAGTTCAAGGTCGAGGCCAACTCGGGCGCGCCCCAGATCGCCTACCGCGAAACCATCACCCAGGCCGCCGACGGCGAGGGCAAGTTCATCCGCCAGTCCGGCGGCCGCGGCCAATACGGCCACGCCATCATCAAGCTCCAGCCCAACGAGCGGGGCAAGGGGATCGAGATCGAGAACAAGGTCGTGGGCGGCGCCATCCCCAAGGAATTCATCAACCCGACCATCAACGGCATCAACGAGGCCATCTCGGGCGGCGTCCTGGCCGGCTATCCGATGGTCGATGTCAAGGTGCAGATCGTGGACGGCACGTTCCACGAGGTGGACTCCAGCGAGCTGGCCTTCAAGATGGCGGGCATCTTCGCCCTCAAGGATGCGGCGAAGAGGGCCGGCCCCATCCTGCTCGAGCCGGTCATGAAGGTGGAGGTCACGACGCCGGACGAATACCAGGGCGACCTGCTGGGCGACCTCAATCGGCGCCGGGGCAAGATCCAGACCATCGAGGCCAAGACGAGCGCGACCTTCCTCCACGCCGAGGTGCCGCTGGCCGAAATGTTCGGCTATGCCACCGCGATCCGGTCGCTCTCCAAGGGCCGCGCGTCCTACTCGATGGAACCGTTCGCCTTCGAGCCGGTGCCCAGCAACATCTCCGCCACCATCATCGACTCCTCGGACCGCAAGCCGGCCCGCACCTAACGCACGGATTAACAGAAGCACACAGGTTATGGCAGCAGGACAGCGCATTCGCATTCGTTTAAAGGCTTACGACCACCGGGTCATCGACCAGTCGGCCGGCGAGATCGTCGAGACCGTCAAGCGCTCCGGGGCCCGGGTCGCGGGGCCCATCCCGCTGCCCACCCGCATCGAGCGCTTCACCGTCCAGCGGTCGCCGCACGCGGACAAGAAGTCCCAGGAAACCTTCGAGCAACGCACGCACAAGCGCCTGCTCGACATCCTCGAACCGACGGCCAAGACCGTGGACGAGCTCAAGAAGCTCAACCTGCCCGCCGGCGTGGACATCACCATCAAGATCTGACAGAGGCTTATGCTTGGTTTAGTCGGAAAGAAGATCGGACAGACGCGTGTTTACAACGCGGAAGGTGCGCTGGTGCACGTGACCGTGGTGCAGGCCGGCCCCAACGAGGTCCTGCAATGCAAGACCGCGGAGAGCGACGGCTACAACGCCGTGCAGCTTGGCTTTGACGCCCAGCTGCCCCAGCGCCTGACCAAGCCGGTGGCCGGCCACATCAAGAAGCACAAGGGCAAGCCGGTGCGCAAGATCCGCGAGTTCCGCGATTTCACCCTCGACGTCAAGCCGGGGGATGTCATCGGCGCGGACGTGTTTGCGGCGGGCGATTTTGTGGATGCCATCGGCATCACCAAGGGACGCGGGTTCGCCGGCGTCATGCGCCGCTGGAATTTTCGCGGCGGCAGCGCCAGCCACGGTTCCAAGGGATGGAAGCGTCGTCCCGGCGCCATCGGCATGCGCCTGTTCCCGGGCACCGTCCGGCGCGGCCAGCGGATGCCCGGCCACATGGGCCAGGTGCAGCGGACGATCCAGAACCTGGAGATCGTTCAGGTCCGCAAGGATGACAACGTGCTCCTGATCAAGGGGGCGATTCCCGGTGCGCCCGGGGACTACGTGGTCATCCGCGAGTCCAAGAAGCTGCCCAAGGGCAGCGCGAAGGCGGCCGGCAAGGTCGCCCCGGAGAAGCCCGCCAAGGGCAAGAAGTAAGACACCATGAAACTGACGGTCACAGACATTCAGGGGAAGGACCAGGGCGAGCTCGAGGTGGGCTTCGCCATTCCCGAAGCCGGCAAGGGCCATCAGGCCGTGCACGACGCCGTGACCGCCTACCGGGCGGCGCAGCGGAGCGGCACCGCCTCCACCAAGACCATGGGCGACGTGGCCTGCTCCGGCCGCAAGCCCTGGCGCCAGAAGGGGACCGGCCGCGCCCGCACCGGCACCACCGTGGCCACCCAGTGGCGCGGCGGCGGCGTGCCGATGGGACCCAAGCCCCGCGATTTCGGCAAGAAGCTTTCCCGCAAGACCCGTCTGCTCGCCCTTCGCAAGGCGCTGGGCGAACGCCTCAAGGACGGGGACGTTTCGGTCATCGACGAACTCACGCTGGCCGACCACAAGACCCGCGGCTTCGTGCAGGTCTGCAGCCAGCTCGGCCTCCAGGGCACCCTGCTCGTGGTGGTGCCGGAAGTGGACAAGAACCTCAACCTGGCCACCCGCAACCTGGAGGGGGTGCAGGTGATCACCGCCGCCGACCTCCACACCTACGCGGTGCTGCGCCCGGCCAGGCTGCTGTTCACCCGCGGCGCCCTGGAGAAGGTCGGGGAACGCCTGAAGGACTTGATCGCCCCATGAACGCCTTTGACATCATCAAGACCGCCCGCCTGACCGAGAAAGGCACCCGGCAGGGCGAGCTCTACAACCAGTACACCATTGTGGCCGACCGCCGCGCGAACAAGTTCCAGATCCGCCGCGCGGTGGAGGAGCTGTTCAAGGTGAAGGTGGAACGCGTCAACACCATGCAGATGCACGGCAAGAAACGCCGTCAGCGCACGCACCAGGCCGGCAAGAGCCCGGACTGGAAGAAGGCCATCGTCACCCTCAAGAAGGGCGACAAGATCATCCTGACCTAAACCCGCTTTTCTCATGGCAGTCAAAACATTCAAACCCCTGACGCCGTCCCGTCGCTACATGACGGTGGCTTCCTATGCCGAGCTCACCAAGACCACGCCTGAGAAGTCGCTGGTCCGGACACGCAAGAAGTCTGGCGGCCGCAACGTGTATGGCCGCATCACCGCCCGGGCGCGGGGCGGCGGCAACAAGCAGAAGATCCGCGAGGTGGATTTCAAGCGGCGCAAGCACGGGATGAAGGCCGAGGTCAAGGCCATCGAGTATGACCCGTGCCGCTCGGCCTTCCTGGCCCTGCTGGAGTACGCCGACGGGGTCAAGCGCTACATCATCGCCCCCAACGGGCTGAAGGTGGGCCAGAAGGTGGTGAGCGGGCCGGAGGCGGCGCCCCAGGTGGGCAACAGCCTTCCGCTCAAGGTCATTCCGGTCGGCAGCGAGATTCACAACCTGGAGCTGACGCCCGGGCGCGGCGCGCAGATGGCGCGCACGGCCGGCGCCGCGGCCACGCTCATGTCCAGGGACGAGGGCTACGCCCAGATCAAGCTCCCTTCCGGGGAGATCCGCCGCATCCACGAGGACTGCTATGCCACCCTCGGGCAGGTGGGCAATGTCGAGCATGAGAAGGTGGTCCTGGGCAAGGCGGGCCGTGCCCGTCACCTGGGCCGGCGGCCTCTGACCCGCGGCATGGTTCGCAACCCGGTCGATCATCCCAACGGCGGCGGCAACGGCAAGTCCAAGGGCGGCGGCGGCCGCCAGCATCTGACCTCCCCGTGGGGCCTGCTGGCCAAGGGCTACCGGACCCGTCAGAAGTACAAAATCTCCAACCGCTTCATCATGGTCCGGCGTGACGGGCGGGTGATGAAAAAGAGCTGATTGAATCATGGGACGATCGATTAAAAAGGGCCCCTTCGTGGAGCATCATCTCCTGAAGAAGATTGCCAAACTCAACGAGACCAACTCCCGCAAGCCGATCAAGACCTGGTCGCGCCGCTCGACGATCACGCCGGAGTTCGTGGGACACACCTTCAACGTGCACAACGGAAAGGTCTTCCTGCCGGTTTTCGTGACGGAGAACATGGTGGGCCACAAGCTGGGCGAGTTCGCCCCCACCCGCACGTTCAAGGGGCACGGCGCCCACACCGCCAAGGCGGCGGCCAAGTAGGATGGAGAAGACGATCATGCAAGTTCAGGCCATTACGAAGAATGTGCGGATGTCGGCGCAGAAGGTGCGCGAGGTGACCCGCCAGATTCAGGGCATGCCCGCCCTCCAGGCGCAGGCCGTCCTGTCCTTTGTGCCGCGCAAGTCCGCCCGGCTCATCGCGAAGACGCTCCAATCGGCCCTGGCCAACGCCGAGCACAACCACGGCCTCAAGGCCGAGGCGCTCAAGGTGAGCCAGGCCGTGGCCGACCGGGCCGTAATGTTCAAGCGGTTCGTGCCCAAGGCGCGCGGGTCCGCCGGCCCCATCCTCAAGCGGCACTGCCACATCAAGATCATCCTTTCGGACGAGTAGCGTAAGCGAGCAACATTATGGGCCAGAAAACCAATCCAATCGGGCTTCGCGTCGCGGTCAATCGCGACTGGCGCTCCAAATGGTATGCCGGCAAGAAGGAGTTCGGCAGCCTCATGACCGAGGACCAGTCGATCCGCACGCTTCTCAAGAAGAAGCTCGAGACCGCGTCGGTGCCCCGCATCCTCATCGAGCGGGCCGCCACGCGCTGCCGCATCACGATCCAGACGGCCCGCCCGGGCGTCGTGATCGGCCGCAAGGGCGCGGAGATCGACAAGCTCAAGGAGGAGCTGAGCCGCATGACCGGCAAGGAGATCTACGTGGACATCGTCGAGATCAAGAAGCCCGAGCTCGACGCCCAACTCGTGGCCGAGAATGTGGCCCTGCAGCTCGAGCGCCGCGTCTCCTTCCGGCGCGCCATGAAGAAGGCGATCCAGACCACGATGGATTTCGGCGCCAAGGGCGTGAAGCTGCGCTGCGCCGGCCGCCTGGGCGGGTCGGAGCTGGCCCGCGTGGAGAGCTATCACGAGGGGAGCGTGCCGCTGCACACCCTTCGCGCCAACGTGGATTACGGGTTCGCCGAGGCCAAGACGGTCTATGGCACCCTCGGCGTCAAGTGCTGGATCTGCAAGGGCGAGAAACTGGACAAGGTCCGTGACCCCGAGGTGATCGCGGCCACCTGACCCCAATCGAGGAAGCGCTGTTATGCCATTACTGCCAGCAAGAGTTAAGTACCGCAAGATGCACCGGGGCAGCCGGTCCGGCACGGCCCAACGGGGTTGCACGGTGGCCTTTGGGGAGTTTGGAATCCAGGCCCTGGACCGGGCCTGGATCAACAACCGCCAGATCGAGGCGGCCCGCGTGGCCGTGACCCGCTACATGAAGCGCCGCGGCAAGGTCTGGATCCGGATCTTCCCGCACAAGTCCTACACCAAGAAGCCGCTCGAAACCCGCATGGGCAAGGGCAAGGGCCCGGTCGAGGGCTGGATCGCCGTCGTCCGCCCGGCCAACGTGCTCTTCGAGGTGGACGGCGTCTCCGAAACCATTGCCCGCGAGGCCCTGCGCCTGGCGGCCAACAAGCTGCCCATTCGGGTGAAGTTCATCTCGCGCCACGCGACCGCCTGACCGGAACAGGAAACGAGCCATGAAAATGTCGGAAGTGAAGGAGATGACCTTGTCGGAGCTGGGCGCCAAGAGCCGCGATCTCCGCAAGGAGTTGTTCAACCTGGAACTGCAGAAGGCCAGCAGCCAGCTGGAGAAGCCTTCGCGGATCCGGACCCTCCGGCGGGACATCGCCCGCCTGGAAACCCAGATGTCAACCCTCCGCAGGACGCCTGCGGCCAAGTCATGACCATGTCGGAAACCACTACCATCCAACGCGGCAGCCGCAAGGTACAGATCGGCGAGGTGATCTCCACCAAGATGGCCAAGACCATCGTGGTGCGCGTGGAGCGGCGCTTTCCGCATCCCCGCTTCAAGAAGATCATCCGGCGCTACGTGAAGTTCTACGCCCACGACGAGGCGGGCGAGGCGCGGGATGGGGACCATGTGCGGATTGTCGAGACACGCCCGCTCTCCAAGACCAAGCGCTGGCGCCTGGAGACGGTGCTGCGACGCAACGCCGACCAGACGGAGGAGGCCGCCGCCTGATTCCAGGAAGGAGTCGATTCGCCTTATGCTGCAGATACGATCCATTCTCCAGGTCGCGGACAATTCCGGGGCCAAACGGGCCGCCGCCATCGGCGTGCTCGGACAAAACAGCAAGACCTTCGCCGCCGTGGGGGACATCATCAAGGCCCACATCAAGGAGGCCGCGCCCGACGGCACGGTCAAGAAGGGCGAGGTGGTCAATGCCGTCGTGGTCCGGACCCGCAAGGCCATCCGCCGCAGCGACGGGTCCTACCTGCGTTTTGATTCCAATGCCATTGTCATCATCGACAAGGATCGCAACCCCCGCGGCACCCGCATTTTCGGGCCGGTGCCGCGCGAGTTGCGCGAGAAGAAGTTCATGAAAATCATTTCCCTCGCCCCCGAGGTGATCTGAGGGAGACCAACGATGCGTAAGTTTCATGTCAAAAAGGGCGACGTGGTCGTCATACTGGCCGGCACCGAGCGCGGCAAGCGCGGCCGGATTCTGCAGATCCTGCCCGAGAAGCAGCGGGTGATCGTGGAAGGCGCCAAGATGATCAAGCGCCACACCAAAAAGAGCCAGGCCCACCCGCAGGGGGCCATCGTGGAGCGCGAGGGAACCGTGCACCTTTCCAACGTGATGCTGGCCGACCGGTACGATGCCCGGCGCTCCGCCAAGGCCCCGGCCGCCGCCGCCAGCTAGTCCGCCTATGAAACCGAGACTTTACGAGAAATACGTCAGCGAGGTCCGGCCCGCGCTGCAGGAGAAGCACCAGTACGGCAACGCGCACCAGGTTCCGCGCATGGAGAAGATCGTGGTCAACATGGGCGTCAGCGCCATGCTCGAGAAGGGCGCCCTGGACGACGCCTTGCAGGACCTCTCCAAGATCACCGGGCGCAAGCCGGTCATCAACCTGGCCAAGAAGAGCATTTCCAACTTCAAGCTGCGCGAGGGCCAGCCGATCGGCTGCCGGGTGACGCTGCGACGGGAGGCGATGTATGAGTTCTTTGACCGCCTGGTCGCGGCCGCGCTGCCGCGCATCCGCGACTTCCGCGGCATCTCGCCCCGCTCCTTCGACGGACGGGGCAACTACTCCCTGGGCATCGCCGACCAGTCGGTGTTCCCGGAGATGGATTTGGACAAGATCAAACGGCAGCAGGGCATGGACATCACGATTGTGACCAGTGCCGCGAGCGACGAGGAAGCGCTCGACCTGCTCAAATTCATGGGCATGCCGTTTGCCGAACGCTGAGAGACTTATGGCCAAGAAAGCCTGGATAGAACGAAACAAGCGGAAGTTGGAAACCGTGAAGAAGTATGCCGCCAAGCGGGCGGAGCTCAAGGCCAAGGGCGACTATGCCGGACTGGCCCAGCTGCCCCGCGACGCCAGCCCGGTGCGGCTGGTCAACCGCTGCTCCTTGAGCGGACGGCGCCATGCGTACCTGCGCAAGTTCGCGTGCTCCCGCCTCGTCTTTCGCGAGGCGGCCCTGAGCGGGCTCATCCCCGGTGTCACCAAAGCCAGCTGGTAGGAACCCCATGACCGATCCCATTGCCGACATGCTGACCCGGATTCGCAACGCGCAAAGCGCGGGGCTGAGTCACACCCTTGTTCCCCACTCGAAGCTGAAGGAAAGCATCGCCGCCATCCTCAAGAAGGAGGGCTATATCAGCGAGTTTTCGGTCGAGGCGGAGAAGCACAAGAATCTGCGGTTGAAACTGAAATACGACGGACGCCGCGGCGTCATCGAGGGCCTTCGCCGCGTCAGCAGCCCCGGGCTGCGGCGCTATGTCGGGTCCACCGCCATCCCCCGCGTGCGGGGAGGACTGGGCATCGCCATCCTCTCCACCTCGCGCGGGCTCATGAGCAGCCACCAGGCCCGGCGCCAGAACGTCGGCGGGGAGCTCCTCTGCTACGTCTGGTAGGCCCGTCGCCAACCCCTTTGCGTTATGTCACGAATTGGAAAAATGCCGATCGGAATCCCCGACAAGGTCAAGGTGGCCGTCAAGGGCCGCCATGTCACCGTCGAGGGGCCGAAGGGAAAGCTCGAGTGGGATCTGCCACCCCGCACCGAGGTGGAGCAGGAAGGCACCCGGCTGACCGTCAAGCGCCTGGGCAATGATGCCGAGGCCCGCGCCATGCACGGCCTGGGCCGCGCCATCCTGCAGAACATGGTCAAGGGGGTCAGCGTGGGCTTCTCCCGGCGCCTGGAGATCCACGGCGTCGGCTTCAAGGCCGCCGTCAAGGGCAGCGAGATCACCCTCAACCTCGGCTATTCCCACCCCATCGTTTACGCCATCCCCCCCCTGGTCACCATCAAGGTCGAGGAGAGCACCAAGCTTCTCATCGAGGGGCCCGACAAGCAGAAGGTGGGACAGGTGGCCTCCGAGATCCGGAGCTATTACCCGCCCGAACCCTACAAGGGCAAGGGTGTCCGCTACACGGATGAGCGCATCATCCGCAAGGAAGGCAAGACCGTACAGTAATGACCCCCCATGCCGGCGCCGCCCGCGCGGCCCGGCCCGAGTGCCATGCGAATCGACAGGAAACAGAAACTGGAGCACAAACGCCGCCACCGCATCCGTCACAAGGTGCAGGGCACGCCGGAACGGCCCCGCATGAGCGTCCGCTTCACCCAGCGCAACATTCACGTCCAGTTCATCGACGACGAAGCCGGCCGCACGCTGGCCTTCGCCTCGACGCTGGCCAAGGCCATCCCGGAGCGTGCCCATCTGCACGCCAACACCGCCAGCGCGGAAAAGGTGGGCAAGCTGGCCGCCGAGCGCGCGATCGAGAAGGGCATCAAGAAGGTGGTCTTCGACCGCAGTGGCGCCAGGTACCACGGCAAGGTCAAGGCCCTGGCCGACGCGGCCCGCGAGGCGGGCCTGGAATTTTAAGCAAAGGAGATCCAACGTGGCAGACACCCCCCCCAACGAATCCAAGTCCAATCCGACCCCGCCGACTCCCAAGACGACGGCATCCCATGCGCCCGGAGCAGGCGCCCCGCCGGCCCCCGATGCGGCCCCGGCTTTTGCCAGCCGGCGCGGTTTCGGCGGCCCCCGCGGTCCGGGCGGCGGCGGGCGGATGGGCCCGCGCGGTCCGCGCCGCGGACGTCCCGGCCAACCGTCCGGTCCCACGCTGAGCGAGGACGGCATCGAACTGTCCGAGAAGGTGGTCTTCATCAACCGTTCCTCCAAGGTGGTCAAGGGCGGTCGCCGTTTCAGTTTTAGTGCCCTGGTGGTCGTGGGCGACCGGCAGGGGCGTGTGGGCGTCGGCCTGGGCAAGGCCGGCGAAGTCGCCGAGGCCATTCGGAAGGGCAACGAGTCGGCCCGCCACCACATGGTCCGGGTGTCCCTCCGCGAGGGCACGATTCCGCACGAGATCATCTCGCGCTATTGCGGAGCCCGCGTGCTCCTGCGCCCCGCCTCCCCCGGGACCGGCGTCATCGCCGGCAAAACCGTCCGCTCCGTGCTGGAAGCGGTGGGCGTGAAGGACATTCTTACCAAATCACTCGGTTCGAAGAACCCGGCCAACGTGGTCAAGGCCACGCTTCAGGGCCTCCAACGCCTGCGCCTGCGCGAGGAGATCTTCCGCAGCCGCGGCCTTTCCACCACCGCCTCCAAGGCGGCCCCGGTCCAACCGGCCGCGCCCGCCCCCACTGCTTGATCCAGGCTTATGCGTTTACATGATTTGAAACCCAACCGGGGCTCGACGCACCGTCGCAAGCGCCTCGGACAAGGAGAGTCCAGCGGTCTGGGCAAGACCAGTGGCCGCGGCCATAAGGGACAGCGTTCCCGCTCCGGCAGCAGCGTCCGGCCCGGGTTCGAAGGCGGCCAGATGCCCCTCATCCGCCGGTTGCCCAAGCGCGGGTTCAACAATGCCCGCCATGCCACGGTCTGGATCCCGGTGAATCTTGAGGTTCTAAACCAGTTCGAGGACGGGGCCCGCGTCGATGTCCAGGCGCTGAAGAAGGCCGGCTTGGCCAATGGCCTGGCCAGCGGGATCAAGATTCTGGCCCGCGGGGAACTGACGAAGAAGTTGACCGTCTGCGCCCATGCGTTCAGCGCGTCCGCCAAGGCCAAGATTGAGGAAAAGGGCGGCACCTGCGAAGTCGTCGCGGTCCGTCCCGCCAAGCCCGTCTCTTAAGCATCCGACCTGACCTTGCCCCCGCATGATCGCCAAGATCGTCAGCACTTTTGCCAATTGCTTCAAGATCCCCGAACTGAAGTCTCGGATCGTGTTCACGCTGCTGGTGCTCGGCATTTGCCGGTTGATTGCCATGATCCCGATTCCCGGGCTGGATGGCGGGGCGCTGGCGTCCTGGTTCGACGACCAGGCCAAGGCCGAGGGGGGAGGGGGCATGCTGGGCATGTACAGCATGTTCACCGGCGGCGCCCTGGAGCGTTGCGCGGTGGGCGGGTTGGGCATCATGCCCTACATCAGCGCGGTCATCATCATCCAGCTTCTGTCCGCCGTGGTGCCGCGCCTGAGCAAGCTGGCGCGCGAGGAGGGTGGCCGGGTCAAGATCATCCAGTACGGACGTTACCTGACGGTGCTGCTCTGCCTTGGGCAGGGCTTTGCCATGGCGCTGGGCTGGGAGAATGCGGGCAATCTCTTCCCCGGTTTCGACCAGAAGCTGGTCATGTATCCGGACTCCTGGCTTTGGTGGTATCGCTTCCAGACCGTCATCATCCTGACCACGGGAACCCTGCTGCTCATGTGGCTGGGCGAACAGATCACCGAGCGCGGCATTGGCAACGGCGTCTCCCTGGTCATCTCCATCGGCATCCTGGCCCGATTGCCCCAGGCGGCGCAGGGGCTCAAGGACATGTTCAGTCCCGGGAGCGGGCTGGAGAGCGACTTCAACTTTTTCCATGCGGTTGCCCTGGTCCTGCTGTTGTTCGGCGTGGTGGCCGGCATCGTGGCGGTGACACAGGCCCAGCGCAAGGTGGCCGTGCAGTATGCGCAGCGGGCGGTCGGCCGCAAAATCGTCTCGGGCGGCACCTCCTACCTGCCGCTGCGCGTCAACTACGCGGGGGTCATGCCCATCATCTTCGCCCAGGCCATCCTCATGTTCCCGCAGAAGGTTTTCGAGTATCTGGGCAGCAGTCTGGATCTGCCCTTCCTGAGCCGGCTGGCCGGACAACTGGCCGAGGGGGCGTTGCTTTACATGGTGGTCTATGGGGCGATGATCCTTTTCTTCTCGTATTTCTGGGTGGCCACCCAGTTCAACGAGATCCAGATCGCCGACGACTTGAAAAAGTACGGGGGCTACATCCCCGGGGTGCGTCCCGGGCAGGCCACCAGCATCTACCTGCACAACGCCATGAGTCGCATCACGCTGGCCGGCGCCATTTTCCTGACCGTCATCGCGATCATTCCGATCCTGATGGCCTCGGCCATGAGGATCCCGTTTTCCGTGGCCACGTTCTTTGGTGGCACGAGTTTGCTGATTCTGGTGGGCGTGATGTTGGACACCATGCGCCAGATGGAGTCGCATCTGTTGATGCGGCATTACGACGGCTTTTTGAAGAAAGGACGCCTGCGCGGCCGTGTCTAGCGGACGGGGCGACCCCGGCCCATGATTCCGATCAAGACCGAACGAGACCTGATCTTTATGAGGCAAGCGTGCCGCGTGGCGCGCCAGGTCTTGGACGAGGTGGCGGCTCACGTTCAGCCGGGCGTCGTGACGCGGGATCTGGACCAATTTGCGGCGGAGCGCATCCGCCAGCACGGAGCGCGCAGCGCATTTTTGGGATACCGGGAGTATCCCTGCCACATCTGCATCTCGGTCAATGACGAGGTGGTGCACGGAATGGCCGGGCCGCGGAAGCTTGAGATGGGCGACATCGTCAGCCTGGACGTGGGCGTGGTGCACAACGGGTTCATCGGGGACAATGCGAGAACCGTGCCGGTCGGCGGGTGCAGCGTGGAGGCCCAGCGGTTGATGGACATCACCGAGCAGGCCCTTTATGACGGGATTGCCCAGGCCCGGGCTGGAAAGCGGGTGGTGGACATTTCCCGGGCGGTGCAGACGAGCGTGGAGCGCAACGGCTGCAGCGTGGTGCGCGAGTTTGTGGGGCACGGCGTGGGACGCGAGATGCATGAGGAGCCGCAGGTGCCGAATTTTGTGGACGGGGGCAAGTCCCCGAAGCTGCGGGCGGGCATGACCCTGGCCATTGAGCCGATGGTCAATGCGGGCGGCCGCGAGGTGACAATCCTAAATGACGGCTGGACAGTGGTGACCAAAGATGGTTCACTTTCCGCCCATTTTGAGCATACGGTTCTGATTACCGATTCGGAGCCGGAGATCCTGACGTGTCCGGCGAACGCGCCATCGAGCTTGAAGGCACGATAGTGGAGCGGCTTTCGGAAGGCGCCTTCCGCGTTGAGCTGGCCAACGGCCATCGGATGGTCGGCTTCACCCGGCTGCGGGACCAGGATCTGGCCCGGGCGCTGGGTCCGGGGGATCGGGTGCGACTGGAAGTGTCGCCGTTTGATTTCTCTTCCGGATGCGTCCGGAAGAAGCTGGAACGTTGAAACAGGAAGACAGATATGAAAGTGCGAGCGTCAGTGAAACGGCTCTGTGAGCATTGCAAGATCATCCGCCGCAAGGGGGTGATCCGGGTGATTTGCACCAATGCCCGGCACAAGCAGCGGCAAGGTTAACGTCAATCGAGATTTGTATATATGGCACGCATCATCGGTGTAGAAATCCCGGGCAACAAACGGATCGACATCGCCCTGACCTATGTCTATGGGATCGGGCGGGTCCTCTCCAAGCGGATCATCGAGGCCGCCGGCATTGATTCCGCCGTCCGGGCCAAGGATCTGGACGAGCAGCAGTTGTCCCAGATTGTCCACGCCATCCAGGAAGGCAAGTTCATCGTCGAAGGGGACCTGCGCCGGGAACTGGCCATGAACCTCAAGCGCCTCCAGAGCATCAAGTGCTACCGGGGCCTGCGCCACGTCCGCGGCCTGCCCGTGCGCGGCCAGCGCACCTCCACCAATGCGCGCAGCCGGAAGGGGCCGCGCAAAACCGTCGGCGTGCAGCGCAATCCGAAGGCCAAGGCCGGCATCCATTAATCTCCATTTCGATCCGCTAACCGCATCCTTTCAATCCCATGGCAGACGAGCCCACCCCCAACCAGAACGACGAGGCCGCCTCTCCCGCCGCGGAGACGCCGGTCCCGGCCGCCGAAGCCAAGCCCGCCAGGAAGGCATCCGCCAAGTCGGGCGACAAGAAAGCCGAGAAGAAGGCTGACAAGAAGGAGGAGGAAGCCGGGCCGCCCGCATCGTCCGCCGCTCCCACCGCCGCCGAACTGCTCGGCGAGGTGGATCAGCCCAAGAAGATCATCAAGGCCAAGAAGTCGAAGAATGTCGGCAATGGCATCGCGCACATCCTGGCCACGTTCAACAACACGCAGGTCAGCATCAGCGACATGCACGGCAATGTGATCGGCTGGTCCTCCTCCGGCAAGGTCGGCTTCAAGGGCTCGCGCAAGAGCACCGCCTATGCGGCGCAGCAGGTCGCCCAGGACGCGGCCCGGCAGGCCATGTCGCACGGTCTGCGCGAGGTGGAGGTTCATGTGAAGGGCCCGGGCGCCGGACGCGAGTCGGCCATCCGCGCCCTGCAGGGCATCGGCCTGGAAATCTCCCTCATTCGCGACGTCACCCCGGTGCCGCACAATGGCTGCCGTCCCCGCAAGAAGCGGCGGGTTTGAGACAGGAATCCCCAGCACACACGAGTTTATGGCGCGTTATACAGGTCCTCGAGTTCGCATCAGCCGTCGGTTCGGCACGCCGATCTTCGGCCATTCCAAGTATCTTGAACGCCGCAATTACGGTCCCGGCATGCACGGCCCCAAGAGCCGCCGCAAGCTGACCGAGTACGCCCTCGGCCTGATCGAGAAGCAGAAGCTGCGCTACTACTATGGGCTGATGGAAAAGCAGTTCCGCGGGGTCTATCAGAAGGCCATCCGGCAGCGCGGCGTCACGGGTGAAATCATGCTCCAGATCCTGGAGACCCGCCTGGACAACGTGGTGTACCAGCTCGGCTTTGCCTCCACCCGCCCCGCCGCCCGCCAGATGGTCGGGCACGGCCACATTCGGGTCAATGGCAGGAAGGTGGACATCTCCTCCTTCGCCGTCCAGGTGAACGACGTGGTGGAGGTCAAGGAGAACAACGTCTCCCGGCAGTTGGCCACTCGCGGTCTTGAGCTGTCCACGAGCCGGCCGGTGCCGGAGTGGCTCTCCCTGAGCAAGGACGCCTTCAAGGGCGTGGTGATGCGCGTGCCCACGCGCGAGGAGATCCAGCCCATCGCCAACGAACAGGCCGTGGTTGAGTTTTATTCCCGCTAAACATGGATCCCCCCGGCTGGGGGATCCGCGCAATTATATGGGCCATTCCGGGACGCGGGAATAAACACCCCGGCAGGCCAGGTTAAAATTGCAGACAAAGCTATGCCAGTACGACTAGGACGATTCGAGATGCCCAAGCGGTTGACCAAGGAGGAGGAAACCGCGACGGATACCTACGCCAAATTCATCGCCGAACCCTTTGAGACGGGTTACGGCTATACCATCGGCAACTCGCTGCGGCGGGTGCTCCTTTCCTCCCTGGAGGGGGCCTCCATCACGTCGGTCAAGATCGACGGGGCCATGCACGAGTTCACCACCGTCGAAGGTGTGACGGAGGATGTGACGGAGATTGTGCTCAACCTCAAGAAGGTGCTCTTCAAGTGCCATTCGCGCGATCCCCAGACCCTCATCCTTTCCGTCAACAAGGAAGGCCCGGTCCTGGCCGGGGACATCGAGCTCAACCAAAACACCGAGCTGGTCAATCCCGACCTGCTCATCTGCACCCTCGACAAGAAGCGCAAGTTCGAGATGGAGCTGGAGGTCAAGGTGGGCCGCGGCTTCCTCACCGGGGACGAGAACAAGAAGCCCGAACAGCCGATCGGCGTCATCGCCATCGACTCCCTCTTCTCCCCCGTGACCCGCGTCCGCTACGTCGTGGAAAACGCGCGCGTCGGACAGCGCACCGACTACGACAAGCTCCTGATCGAGGTCTGGACCGACGGCCGCATCTCCCCCGACGATGCCCTGACCCAGGCCTCGGCCATCCTCCAGCATCACCTCGATGTCTTCGTCGGCTACGACAAGAATGCCGTCGAGTTCGAGGAGGTGGAGACCCGCCAGGACGACGAGAAGGCCAAGCTCAAGAAGCTCCTCATGATGAGCGTCAACGAGATCGAGCTGAGTGTCCGCGCGGCCAACTGCCTCAACAACGCCAACATCACCACGGTCGGCCAGCTGGCCATGAAGACCGAGGCCGAGATGCTCAAGTACCGCAATTTCGGCAAGAAATCACTCAACGAAATCAAGGACAAGCTCACCACGCTCGGCCTGAGCCTGGGCATGCACTTCGAGCCGGACGTGCTCGAGGCGCCCCGCACCGACGAGCCCAAGAGCCTGACCGAATAACCGCCTCCGCCCTATGCGACACCGTAAACGCACCGCCAAGCTTGGCCGGACATCGGAGCATCGGAACCTGATGCTGTCCAACCTGGTCTGCAGCCTCATCCTGCACGGGCGCGTCACCACCACGCTGGCCAAGGCGCGCGCCGCGCGGTCGGTCGCCGAGAAGATGGTGACACTCGGCAAGAAAGGCTCCCTGCACGACCGCCGCCTCGCCTCCGCCCGACTCCACCAGGAGGATGCGGTCTATGTCCTCTTCACCGATATCGCTCCCCAGCACAAGGAGCGTCACGGCGGCTACACCCGCATCATCAAAAAGCACCAACGCCAGGGCGACGCGGCCCAGTTGGCCATTCTGGAATGGGTCAGCGAGGCCGTGACCGCGAAGCCCAGGAAGAAGAAGCCGGGCAAGGCCGCCGAGGGCAAGCCGGCGACTGAAGCTCCGGAAGCTGATGCCGATGACGCGGTGAAGGCCAAAGCCACTCCGGCCGAGGCCGAAACCACGATCGAGGCTCCCGAGGGCGACGCGGCGGCTTCCTCCGAGGAGGCCCAGGACGACGACAAGCCCAAGGCTTGAGCTGGCTTCAGCCATCCCTTCACCAGGCGGACCTGCGGGTCCGCCTTTTTGCAGTGCCGGAGCCCTCCTCAGGGCTGCTGACAAAGTCGGCGAGTCGAGGCGTTGTCGCCATCAGACCTGCCGGTTTCATCTTGCGCTTGCTCTTACCCTTTACCCGAAAAGAACGACCAACATGTTGTTGTTTTTGCCGGGCCCCTCACCCTAACCCTCTCCCGGCGGGAGAGGGAAGAGCATGCCACCCCAGGGTGAGGGGATTAGGACAGCAGCCTCTCTCCGCGCGGAGGATGACTCTCCCTCTCCCCGTGGGAGAGGGCTGGGGTGAGGGGCCTTTGATAGGGTGCAATGTAGAGTGCTCTCCTTGCCCTGATTTCACCTTGTGCCGCAATCCGCTGCGAAGCCTTCTTTCCCCAGCAGCGTCTGGGGAATGACGTCTTCTGACTCCTACTCTGTAGAGGCGAGCAAGAGCAAGAGTAAGAACCTGCGCAACAGAGGCGCCCGTGCCGACATTGTCAAGCGCTCTGGAGCCCTCCTTGGCGCCGGGCAATTAATCCTTGGCGGGGTGGGGGAGAGACGGTAAACAGGCGGCCATCAACCACCCTGCAATCTGGTCCCCTGAGCCTTGACCCATGAGCAATCCATCCCCGGCAACGATGCGGAACGACGGTCCCTGGTGGCGTGAATTGACCGGCTACCATTGGTTCGTCCTGATCGTGGCCACGCTCGGGTGGGTGTTCGATTGCCTGGACCAGCAACTCTTCATCCTGGCGCGCGTGCCCGCAATGCAGACTCTCCTGGGGCCGGACCAGGATCCATCGGTTTATGCGGAAGGCGCAGGATATGCGACGGCCATCTTCCTGATCGGATGGGCCACGGGGGGACTGGTCTTCGGGGTGCTGGGCGACCGCATCGGGCGGGCCAAGACGATGATGCTGACGATCCTTCTCTATTCGGTCTGCACGGGGCTGAGCGCGTTGTCGCAAGGATTCTGGGACTTCGCCTTCTACCGCTTCATGACGGGACTGGGGGTGGGGGGTGAGTTTGCCGTGGGCGTGGCATTGGTGGCCGAAGTCATGCCCGAAAGGGCCCGCCCCTACGCCCTGGGACTGCTCCAGGCCCTGTCTGCGGTCGGCAACATCTCTGCGGCCTTCATCAAGTTCGGCTTCTCCTCCATGGTGGCCAATCAGACCCTGACCAGCGAGAGTTCCTGGCGCATGATGTTTGTCGTCGGGGCCTTGCCGGCGTTGCTGGCCTTGGTGGTCCGCCTCCGCCTCAAGGAACCCGCGAAATGGAAGGCGGCCAAGGAGTCGGAGCAGTTCAAGGGGCGTCTGGGATCCTACGGTGAATTGTTCGGCAACCCCGGTTGGCGCCGTCCCGCCGGTGTGGCTGCGGCGTTGGTGGCCGCGATCATCCTCATGGCCTTTGCAGGCCCGGCGGAGTGGAACAAGCTGACGATCGGGGTCCTCCTGGCCCTGGCCGCACTGGTGGCGGGCGGGTTTGCGGTATTTGGCGGAGGCCAGACGGCGCCGCCCTGGCGCCGCAATGCCGTGGTGGGCTTGCTGCTGGCCTGCTCGGGTGTGATCGCCCTGTGGGGCATTGTGTTTTTCAGCTTCGACCTGATCGCCTCCATCTTCCAGAAGGACTTCGTGGCGCAGGGCATGGACCCCGCCCAGATCAAGGGGGAGGTGGGCAAACTGGTCGGCAAGGCTTCCATCATGCTCAACCTCGGCGCCTTCTTCGGGATCTACGGTTTCAGCGTGGTCGGGCAGCGCCTGGGGCGCAAGCCCACCTTCGCCATCGTCCTGGTCTGCGCGCTCCTCAGCACCGCGGGCGTGTTTGTCTTTCTCAAGACCTCGACGCAGGTCTTCTGGATGATGCCGATCATGGGCTTCTTCATGCTCGCGATCTTTGGCGGGTATGCGGTTTATTTCCCCGAATTGTTTCCCACCCACCTGCGCAGCACCGGCACCTCCTTCTGCTACAACGTGGGCCGGTTCATCGCCGCATCGGGTCCGGCTGTCCTGGGCATCCTGACCGGCCAGGTGTTTGACCACACCGAGGAGCCCATGCGCTGGGCCGGGCTGAGCATGTGCGCCATCTTCCTGCTGGGCCTGGCGGTGCTACCCTTCGCACCCGAGACCAAGGACAAGCCGCTTCCGGAATAGGACGCGGCCGCTTGGCGCGCCTCCCGCCGTTCCATGAACCGGACCGTTTGGTCCGATCCGTTGGATCCGTCGGATCGGCCCGATGGGAGGATGGGAGGATGGGAGGATGGGTTCATCGCCTCTTGGCGCCTCCTGACGGCGGCGGCTGCGGTGCCGGAGGCTACCGCGTCGAGAAGCGGTGGATGGTGGTCTGGCGATAGGTTTCCCCGGGCTTGAGGATGGTGCTGGGGAAGTTGGGGTGATTGGGGGAATCGGGATAATGTTGGGTTTCCAGGCAGAGCGCGTGTTGCTTGCGGTAAACGATGCCGTATTTGCCCGTCAACGACCCGTCCAGGTAATTGCCCGTGTAGAACTGCACACCCGGTTCGGTGGTGAGGATTTCCAGCATGCGGCCGGAGGAGGGATCAAAGACGCTGGCCGCCAGGTCGATCTCGTTTTCCTCGGGTTTGTTGATCACGTAATTGTGATCGTAGCCGCCCGGCTCCCTTCCCAGTTCGGCGATTCGGGATCCGATGGACATGGGTTTCTTGAAGCTCATCACGCCCTCGCCGACCGGGGCGATGTCCCCGGTGGGGATGCTGGTCGCATCCACCGGCGTGTAGGCATCCGCATTGATCTCGAGGATGTGGCGCAGAATGTCGGTGCGCCCGCCGTCCGCCAGGTTGAAGTAGGAGTGGTTGGTGAGGTTCACCGGGGTGTTCTTGTCGGTGGTGGCCTCGTAATCGATGCGGAGGGCATTGTCGTCGGTGAGCGTGTAGGTGACGGCGATGGAGAGGGTGCCCGGATAGCCTTCCTCGCCGTCGGGGCTGACATAGGTGAATTGAACAGCCGGCCCGAGCGGGCTGTCCTGCGCCGCGGCCTTCCAGACGCGTTTGTTCAGGCCAACGATGCCGCCGTGCAGGTGGTTCGGCCCGTTGTTGGTGGCCAGTTGATAGGTCTTCCCGTCGAGCGTGAAGCGTCCGTTGGCAATGCGATTGGCATATCGGCCGGTGGTGCACCCAAAGTAGGGACTGCCCTTCAGGTAGGCGTCCAGGTTGTCAAAGCCCATGACCACGTCGCCCATGATCCCGTTGCGGTCGGGCACATGCATCTCGGTCAGGGTGGCGCCGTAGCTCATGACCCGGGCCACCACTCCATGACGGTTGACGAGGGTGAAGCGATCGACGGCCTGACCGTCGGACGTTTGGCCGAAGGATTCACGAGTGACGCCTGGTTCCATGTTCTTCACGTTGATGCTGTGGGTTTGGGTTCGGCAGCCGGTCCATGCGAGGGTTGCTGCCAGGAGGGTGGGGGTGGCCACGGCCAGGTGGAACCTGCCGGGGAAACGGAGTGGGAGTGTTCGTGGGGTCATGCGGGTGGGTCCGATTCGGGTCGCGTCGAGAGTGGCGGGAACGGGTTCAGGAATCAAGCCGTTCAAACGAGGCTCATGCGTGGCTCATCGCAGGATTTCAATGATGTCCCCCGGTTCCAGAAGTGGGTTTTCCTGCCCGCGCAGGAGGCGGCTGGCCGGGACGCGATAGGCTTGCCCGCGGCGCAGGATGGAAATCTCAAACGGCTCGCGGGAACCCTGATATTCCGCGAGGAGCATTGCTTCGGCGAGTCGGAGACCTTCCTCCCACGGGATCGCCGGGTAGGCAAAGGCGCCGTGGAAGAAAACCACGAGCTGGGGTTGACCCTGCGACTGGCCCGCCCCCGGCGTTTGCAGGTAGGCGGGGGGGACGACATAGACCGGCTGCTGGCGTTTGGAGGATCGGCATCCGCCCGTCCACGCGAGGACCAGGGCCAGGATCAGGGCATGGTGGAACGGCCTGATATTGCCCATTGCCAGGAACGGCCGGCCTTTCTCATGATGTCGATCATGACATTCCGCGACAAGCTGCTCGACTGGGATCAAGTGCCGGCTTGGCGGATGGCACTTGGAGAACGCGGACAACGGCTGGTGGTGACCAATGGATGTTTCGATATCTTGCACCTCGGCCATGTTACGTATCTGGAGGCCGCCCGCAATCAAGGAGACGTACTTTTGGTGGGGGTGAACGGGGACGCCTCGGTGCGGGAACTCAAGGGACCGGGCCGTCCGATCAACCCCGAAGGCGACCGGGCCGCCGTCCTCGCCGCCCTGGCAAGCGTGGACGCCGTCTGCGTGTTCCAGGAGAAGGAGGCCCTGCGATTCCTCGAGCACGTCCGGCCGGACATCTATGTGAAGGGGGGCGATTACACCATTGACACGATCAACCAGCCGGAGCGGCGTCTGGTGGAATCGCTGGGGGGAACGGTGGTAGTGCTGGGCAGGGTGCCGGGCCGATCCACCAGCGAGGTGTTGGGGCGGGCGGGGAAGGGGAGGGGCCAAGCCTGACGCCTGGCAGCCCGTTTGGAAAGTAGCCGCCGACGTCAGGAGGCGGATTTCGTGGTTTGATGGCCGTCTGAAACCGCCTCGTAACCTCGGCGGCTACTTGCCTTCCATGCTTTCTCGAACGGGCTGCTAGCAGGCCTCCGAGAGGGTGTCCCAGAACATGGCCTTCTTGAGGCGCAGGTCGGCTTCCTTATCCGCCTGCGGTCCGCAAAGCGGTTCGAACCAGGCATCCAGAGAGTCCACCACGCAGGCATCGACCGGCGTTGCGAAGCTGGTGTCGGTCCCGAAGCGGACTTTCAGGGCCAGATCAAAGATTTCGACCAAGGCCAGCCAGATTGCATCGGTATGGTCCCTGCGAAAGGCGCGGATCTCCTCCGCCGACGGAGGCTCCTCATCGAAGAGAATGCCCATCTCCGGACTTTGGTAGGCGAACATCTCCATTTCAGTGGACTCGTATTGTCCTCGCGCGTAGCAGTACACCTGCAGGATCAGGTGCAGTTTGAGCAGGGCCATGTTGGTGTCCGCCGGCCCCGGGCTTTCCGGTGAAGAGAGATCGAGATGCTCCACGGCGTCGAGGACGAACCCCATCAGGCCTGTCTGGCGACGGCAATAGATCCGCAAACGATCCATTCGGTTCTGCGCCTCAAGCGGGGAGACTTGCTGGAATTCTTCGGACATCAGGAGGCCCCTCGCTTGGAAAAGGGGGATGAGGCCAGGGACGAGAAGGAACGAATGCGCACAACGGGTCCGGCCAGCAGCCGGTGGATCGATGAATGGGTGTGGCCCTTACTCATAAACCAGGATTTTGGACGGGATCGGAGCGACATGGTTGAATTGCCGGAGCCGCGTGATTTGGGGCGGCCCGAGCACTTCACCCGCCGGCGCGATCAGCCATCCGTTCGTGCCATATACATCTTCGGCAAGAACCATGCCTGGCCTTAAGTGGGCAAGTGCCATGGCATGCTTTTCCCTGGGCATATCGAGGTGTTTGAGGCAGCGCTGGAGGACGCGGACTGCCTCGGGATCGAAAATGGTTCCGGATTCCTTCTGCAAGTGGGCCAGGGCTTTGGCCTCGTCTCCGGGGAATTCCACAAATCCGGAGGCGGCGTAGAGGAGGCGGGAAAGCCAAGGGATTTCCTCCCCGGCAAGCCCATCGGGATAGCCGTGGCCGTCGAAGCGTTCGTGATGGGAGCGGATGATGCGGCCGACTTCGGCCAAATGATAGACAAACGTGGACAATTCCTGGCCGATGACCGGGTGTTGCCGCATCAGGGCGGCCTGTTCCAGGGGCAGGGATTCCGGATTGCGTTGCCAGGCCTGGATCCAATCGGCGGGCAACCCGGCCAGTCCGATGTCATGCAGCCAGGCACTCGCCTCGATGACCTGCATTTGGTCCTGGGGAAAGTTCAGCTCATGCCCCATGAGTCGGGCCAGGCGGTGGACGCGGCGGGTTTGGTCGCCGAGAAAGGGGTAGAACGTCTGCAGGGTGCGGAAGCAGATTTCCATGCACCGGTCGAAGTTGTGGGTCAGGGCTTTGTTGAGTTCCATCAACTCATGGTTGTGGATGGTCTCGAGCTTGATCTTGTCTTCGAGGCACCGGTTGAGGGCGGTGAGCTGTTCGTTCATCGCCCGGCTGGTCTCGGTGAGCTCCTCGTTCCGGCACACCAACTCGTAGCGTTGCACCGCGTTGTGGATCGAAACGAAGAGCTCCTCGGGCTTCCAGGGCTTGGCGATGAACTTGAAGATTTCCCCCCGGTTGATCGCTTCGATCAGCATTTGAGGCTGTACCGCGCCGGTCATGAGGATGCGGGTGGTGTTGGGTTGGACGAGCTTGACCTGCGCCAGAAGATCCAGTCCGCTCATGCTGGGCATGCGTTGGTCGGCCAGAACCAGAGAGATGTTTTCCCGCTTCAAGGTGGCCAGGGCCTCTCGGGCGTTGGAAGCGGTGCGGACGTCGTAGCCTTCGGGGTGAAGCAGCTCCTTCAAACTGCCCAGCAAATCCTGGTCGTCATCCACGATGAGAATCCGGTGGGCGCGACGATGTTCCAAAGGGATCAGATCCGCCTTCCGTTCCTCGGTGGGGGAGTAGATTTTCAGTTCAGGAAGGCTCATGCGTGCGAAGGGGGGAACGGGCGGGCGTGGATCAGGAGGATGGCAAGCCCCGGCGTGCGGGCCGCCGGGCCGGTCTGAAATCGTCCTGGGAGGGACATGCCTGAACGCATAATACGGTTCGTTCCAGCAGGTTCCGGTCCAGACCCCCCCCTGGTCGGCCGCGCGCTTGACAAAGTCGGCACGGGCGCCTGTGGCGCAGGGTCTTGCTCTTGCTCTTACTCTTACTCTTACTCGCCTCCGCAGAGTAGGAGTAAGAGTAAGAGTAAGAGCAAGATGAAACCGGCAGGTCTGATGGCGACAACGCCTTGACTCGCCGACTTTGTCAGCAGCCCAGACCCCCCCTGGTCGGCCGAGCGCATTCTCCACTTGCAATTCAGGCTTGATTGTCAGGAACTAGGCGCGCGTGCGGCCGGCTTCCTTACTCCGTCAGTTTCAAAAGCTTCCGCGGCAACCTAGAGCGCTTTTGTTCACCGCCATCATGGGGTTGGCCGCGGGGGGAGCGGCGGTGCTGTTCCACAATGGCATTCACTGGCTCAATCACTGGACCTACGGATACCTGCGTCATGGGGATAAATGGCGCTTTGCCGCAGGGACGTTGGTGGTGATTGTTGCCGCTTCCGCCCTGGTGGGATTCCTCCTCAACAAGGTCTGCCCGGCCGCCTCCGGGAGTGGCAGTCGGAAACTCATCAAGCACAACTTCTACGAGGCCATCCTCGTCCAGGACGGCCACAACCTGGAACACTTCATCCCGCCCCGCGATCTGCGGAGCTGGCAGCAGTTGCCCGTGTCCGCCATCGCCAACTTCCAGCCGGTGCTGCTGCCGAGCCTTGAGGAGTCCGTGCTGCGTGATTATCTCAAGCGCTATCCCTACCAGTTGTTTCCCGTGGTGGAGGAGGGGCGCCCGGCCGGCATGCTGACGCGTCGTGAAGCGGAGCTGTCCCTGGAAGAAAAGCGTGATCCCAGGCTCGACAAGGCCTACACGTGCCCGCCCAACTATTCTGTCCGCCGCCTGCAACAACTCCTCATCGAATCCCCCAACGGCATGGTGCTTCTGCAGGAAAGCGCCTCGGGGAAGGTCATCGGACTGGTGACGCTCCACGACCTGCTGCGCGCCGAAGTGGCCATGGCTGAAACCGGAGTGGGATAGGGGGACCGTCAATTGAGCGTTGGGCGTTGAGCGTTGAGCGTTGAGCGTTTTCCGAAGTTTCAATTGCAAGTTAACGGTTAACATGCAATTGGGAGGCGCAGGCTCATGCAGAGCTACTGCGGCCCCCAAACAGAACCCTGCTCACCGCCTACCGCCCACCGCTGGAATGCTTGCCATGGCCAGCGACGGTTCGAGGGATGGCACGCCCGCGAGTCGGGAATCGCGCAGGTAACGGTGGCAGCTCACGCAGCTGACGGTGAGTTGAAAGTAGGCCACGGTCGCCGCCTCGACGTTCTTCTTTTGCGCGGCGCGCTCCAATCCCTCCGCCGCCCGCCGGAAATCGAGGGTGAACCGCTGGTATTCCTCCGTCTGGCGCACGGTCCATCCGGCAGCCTGGCTGAGGCGTTGCAGATGAGCGGCGTTGGTGGCGATGAGGTCGAAGTTCTCGGTGGTGATGCCTTCCAGCACGCCCTGGGCGTAGTGCAGCTTGAAGCGCATGACGTCTTTGGTCCGGTTTTCCTGTGCGCTCAGCGAAGCCATCCCCAGGGCGACCAGGATCAGGACCAGCCCTCCGATGCCAAGTGTCATTCTCATAGCCATTCCTTCCGCCCAGGGAGGCACTTTCCACTGGAGGTGCCTCCCGCGCACTTTCACGCATTCCATCTGCGCGTCATGCCGCCATGCCGAATCGATACTTCTCCTCATCGGCGTCGATGTCGAGCGCTTTGCAGATGTGCCGGGCCGCAAGCATGCCCGCGGCCGCCTTCACCATCCGATCGAACTCCGGCCCGGGCAGGTCCATGCCTTCGTGCTTGAGGCCGACCAGGCGAAAGCCCCGTTCGAGCAGTTCGACCAGAAACTCCTCGCAGGCCACCGGGTCGTCCGTGCCGAAATGGAGGGGCTGGTTGGGCTGGTGCTTACGGAAACGTACCGCGTATTCCACTGTGTATTTGGGGATCATAAGCCTGAGCCTTGGTGGGGGTGAATGTCGATAGGCGCGGCCTTGCGAATGCGCCGCACCCAGTTCTGGAAAACTTCCTTGGCCAGGGGGATGGTTTCGCCCAGTTGAACATGTTCCCGCTGCACCTGGGCGGCGGGGAGCCACTCCGGTCGGAAGGGCTCACCCACAGGGCCTTGTTCGGGTCGCAGGTAGGCGTCCAGCGAGATGTTCAGGATGCCTTCCGCCTCGTCGTAATCCGACGCCGCTTCGGCCATCAACTCCCACTTCTCTCCCTTGGATCGGAGAGTCCCCAGGTTTTCCGAGGTGGAGAAGACCCTTCTCATGGCTCTTTAATAATGCGCAGGGAGAGCGGGAGTGACTCTCCGGTTGTTGGGAATTAATGATCCGCTTTTGCTGGGTGGATGTCCATGGTGAATGCGTTCATCGGCGGCGGGACTGCAGGGCGCCTGACAACGTCGGCACGGGCGCCTGTGGCGCAGGTTCTTGCTCTTGCTCTTGCTCTTGCTCTTGCTCTTGCTCTTGCTCTTACTCCTACTCCTACTCTGCAGAGGCGAGTAAGAGTAAGTCATTCCCCAGGCGCTGCTGGGCAATGAAGGCTCCGCAGCGGGTTGGGACACAAGGTGAAACAGGGGCGACGAGAGCACCTTGCATCGCACTCCATCAAAGGCCCCTCACCCCAGCCCTCTCCCGGCGGGAGAGGGAGACCCGTCCTCCGCGCGGAGAGAGACTGCTTCCCGGATCCCTTCACCCTGTGGTGGCATACTGTTCCCTCTCCCCCCGGGAGAGGGCAAGGGTGAGGGGCCCCTGCAAAACGACAACATGTTGGTCGTTCTTTTCGGGTAAAGGGCAAAAGCAAGAGCAAGATGAAACCGGCAGGTCTGAGGGCGACAACGCCTGGACTCGCCGACTTTGTCAGCAGCCCTGGGCGGGACTGTCGCTGGTTGACCCTGCCGCGTAAGTGGCGGATCATCGCGTGGGGCGGCAGCCCTGGCATGCAACCGCTTACGGACAACGCGCATCGCGTCCTGGAGGCGCGCTATCTCCGCCGGGATTCACATGGTGACCTGGTCGAGACACCCGGGGAATTGTTCCGGCGGGTGGCTGCGGCCGTGGCCGCGGCGGAGGACACATGGGGGGCGCCAGGCGGACGCGCGCGTTGGGAGCCGTGCTTTGAGGCCATGATGAGCGGCCTGGAGTTCCTTCCCAACAGCCCCACGCTCATGAACGCCGGCACCGCGTGCGGCCAGTTGAGCGCCTGTTTCGTCCTGCCCGTGCATGATCGACTGGAGGACATCTTCGAAGCCGTCAAGCAGATGGCGCTGATCCAGCGCACCGGCGGCGGCACGGGGTTTTCCTTCTCCCGAATCCGACCGCACGCCGACCTGCTGGCCAGCTCGGGCGGACGCGCCGCCGGCCCGGTCGCGTTCATGAAGGTGTTCGATTGCGCGACCGAGCATGTCAAGCAGGGAGGCAGGCGCCGCGGGGCCAACATGGGCGTGCTGCGGGTGGATCATCCCGACATCCTTGAGTTCATCGATGCGAAGCTGGACGGGCATTCCCTGCGGAATTTCAACCTCTCCGTCGCCATGCCTGACGCCTTCATGCAGGCGCTGGCCGAGGATCGGGAGTATCCCCTGGTCCATCCGGGAACCGGCCAGGTGGTCGGGCAGCTCCCGGCCCGGGCGTTGATGGAGCGGCTGGGAGAAGCGGCGTGGCGGACCGGTGATCCCGGCGTGCTGTTTCTCGATGCCATCAACCGGGCCAATCCCACGCCGGATGCGGAAGCCATCGAGGCGACCAACCCCTGCGGCGAAGTGCCGTTGCTTCCCTACGAGGCCTGCACGCTGGGCTCCATCAACCTGAACCGCATGATCCGCAGGCGGCAAGACGTGACGGAGGTGGACTGGGACCGCCTGGATCGGACCGTGATCCACGCCGTTCGCTTTCTGGACGATGTGGTGGAGATCAACCGGTATCCATTCGAGGCGGTGGCACAGGCCTCGCGGAGCAACAGGAAGATCGGACTCGGGGTCATGGGGTTTGCGGACCTGCTGATTGAGTTGGGACTTCCCTATGGGTCGGAAGCTTCCCTGGGCCTGGCCGCATCATTAATGCGCCGGATCAACGACACGGCCACCCAGGCCTCCATGGAACTGGCCCGGGAGCGGGGCGTGTTTCCCAATTGGAGTCGGAGCCGGGCAGCACGGCGGGACATGCGCCTGCGCAATGCCACCCGCACGGCCATCGCGCCCACCGGCAGCCTAAGCCTCATTGCCGGAGCCAGCGCCGGAATCGAACCTCTGTTTGCCCTGGCCTATCGACGGGTGGGCATCCTCGATCACCAAACCCTCACCGAATGTCATCCCCTCCTCCAACGCTGGATGGAAGCGGAGGGACTGGACGTCGCAACGTTGATGCCCAAGGTGTGGGCGTCCGGCACGTTGCAGGGGTTGGCCGAGGTGCCCGAACCCGTGCGCCGGTTGTTTGTCACCGCGCATGAACTCCCACCCTCAAGCCACCTCGCCATGCAGGCCGCCTTCCAGCCGCACGTGGACAACAGCGTGTCCAAGACGGTCAACCTGCCCGCCCACGCCACTCCCGCCGGGATGATCGAGCTTTATCGCAGGGCCTGGGAGCTGGGATTGAAGGGAGTGACGCTCTATCGCTACGGAAGCAAGGCGTCCCAGGTCCTGGAGTTGGGCACAGGGAAGCCCGTCATGACCCCCGCTTCCGGCAACCGATGCGACCCGGAGGCGTGCCGTGTCTGATCCTCCCCAGAAACGACGCAAGCCCAGCCGTCTCCACCGCCTGGTGGCCTGCCTCTCCCGTCCCGGGTTCTACCCGCATCGCCCGAAGAAGGTGGAGACGATTGAGACGCACTCGGCCTGGGTGTTCCTGGCCGGGTCCCTGGTTTACAAGATCAAGAAACCTGTCCGGCTCGGCTTCCTTGACTTTTCCTCCCTGGAACGACGGCGACATGTCTGTGAGCAGGAAGTGGTCTTGAACCGGCGGCTCTGTCCCGACATGTACCTGGGCGTGCTACCCATCATGCGCAGGGCTGGAGGGGGATTTTGTTGGGAGGGCCCCGGTCGCGTGACGGAGTATGCGGTCTTGATGAAGCGGCTCGCGCCGGGTGGATTTCTGGATGTCTTGCTGGACCGCGGACGGGCCGGGCCTGCGGACCTGGACCGCGTGGCCCGGCGATTGGAGCGCTTCTACCGCGCTCACCCTTCCCGACACGAAACGGCTCAATGGGGGCGCATACCCAAGTTGCGGATCAGCCTGGAGGAAAACTTCAGCCAGGCCGCCGCCTTTGTGCATCACACCCTGTCCGCGGCCACGATGATGGCGGTGCGGGACTATTCGAGGCAATTCATGCGTCGCGGGCGCAACCTGCTGAATCGTCGGGTGGCAGAAGGTTGGATCCGCGATTGTCACGGCGACCTTCACATGGAGCACGTGCATCTCACCCGGCAGGCGGTCCGCATCTTTGACTGCATCGAGTTCAATGACCGCTTTCGACACATCGACGTGGCCAGCGACGCCGCGTTCCTGGCCATGGACCTGGATCGGCATGGACGCCATGACCTGGCTCGGCGATTTCTGAAGCATCTGGCGGCCACCCTGCGCGATCCCGATCTGATGCGCCTGGCCGATTTCTACAAGTGCTACCGGGCCTTCGTGCGCGGCAAGGTCGAGTCCCTTCAGATGGAACGCCTTCATGCAGGGGCGCAGGCCAGGCGGCTCCACGCCGATCGAGCCCGGGCCTGCTTCCAGTTGGCGCTCCGTTACGCCCTGCTGGGATCCGAGCCGGTGGCCGTGGCGTTCATGGGGCGTGTCGGGGCGGGGAAAAGTCATCTGGCCCGGATGCTGGGGGACCTGCTGGGCTGCCGTGTGGTTGCCTCGGATCAGGTGAGAAAGGATCTGGCCGGACTGCAAGCCGACCGCCGTCCGGGCCGAAAGGTCCGAGCACGGCTTTACGCGCCGGACATGACGCGGCGGACCTATGGTGCCTTGGCTCGGGCCGCCACGAAGGAATTGAGGGCGGGACGCTGCGTGCTGTTGGATGCCACTTACGGAGCGGAGTCCAACCGACAGGAGATCAGGCGACAGGTGGCCAGGTCCGGGGGGCGAATGCTGTTCGTGGAGGCACTGGCTTCACGCACGACACGGAGGGAGCGCCTGCGACAGCGCGCCGATCGATCGGGGATCGTGTCGGATGCCAGGGAAGAGGACTTGGCCATGCTGGATGCCGCCTACCATGCCCCGGCTGTGAGGGGAATGGGCGGGCTGCTGCGTTGTCGGTGCGAAGGGGCGGCGGAGGAGGTGTTGGCCCGGTTGTTGCGGAAGCTGGTGCGGCGGGCCGTGGATGCCGCCATGGAAGACCGGTCTGGCGATGGGAAGGCGAGTGCTACTCGTTGAGTCCCCAGGTGGATGCGCGATGGCGCCGTTGGGCCACGTTGCGCACAAAGCCCTGCGGGAAGCCCGGCCCAAGGTTTCCTTCCAGGGACTGGGGCACCTTGTCCACGAAGATACAGACCGGATAGGCCTGCTCCATGTATTCGAGGAAGGCCGGGATGCCGGCCTTGTCGCCGTGGAGAAACCTGGGGTTGCGTGAGGCGGAGAGAATGGCGGCGATGGCGCGCGGGGCCGCGGTCCGGTGGGCCCCCCATTGATCGAGCAGCATGCGGGCGTTTTCCGGAAGACGAAGATCGCACGGGGCGCAGACGATGATCAGGTTGGCGCGCGAGATATCCAGGCGGATCTGCTCGCGTGTCTGAGGAAGGTCAAGGTGATCGAATTTCCAAAGGGAGAGTCGCGCTTCCTGGCCGGCCTTGTGGGTGACGCGTTTGAGCAGCGTGGCTGCATTGTGGGCTGAGGGGAGGGCGTCGTAGAGCACGGCAACGTCCAGGCAAGCATCGTGTAAACCCAATTCAGACGTGGATGGGAGGCATGCTTTCATACCAAGCAGTAAGCATGATCCAGGCCCATCTCCCGAGGATGGCACGGAAAGTGGATTTTTCCCAAGCGAGCCGGGAATCCGATCTTCGGGCGGCGCCCACGGCTCAGGACGCGGGGTTTTCCGACTCCACCCACCGCACGGCGAAGCGGATGAGTTCAGCGGCGGTCTTGACCTTGAGTTTCTCCTTTATCTTGAGGCGATGGACCTCAATGGTCTTGGTGCTCAAGTGCAGGTGGGAAGCGATGCCCTTGGTGGAATGGCCTTGGCCGATCAGTTGAAACACCTCGAATTCGCGGTCCGTGAGCTTTTCGACCGGGGAGTGGGAGGCGCGCCTGGGGCGCCCGGAAATGTTTTCCAGAATCTGTGCGGACATGGACTCGCTCAGGAAGATTTTGCCTGCCAGGACCTGGTAGATGGCATCGAGGATCTTCCGGCCTCCTTCCTGTTTCATGATGTAACCGCGACCCCCCGCACGGAGGACGCGTTCAGCGTAGAGCCGTTCGTCATGCATGGAGAGCACCAACACGGGAAGATCCGGATGAAGGGCGCGAAGGTCCTTGACCAGCTCAAGTCCGTTCTTGCCGGGCAGCGTGATGTCGGCAAGCACCAGATGCGGTTGTCCCTGGTCGGATTTTTCCAGAGCCTGCTGCGCGCTCTCCGCTTGCCCGCACACCTCCAGGTCACCCGCCCCTTCAATCAGGGTGATCAGACCCTGGCGCGTCATGGGGTGGTCATCCACGATGAGGATGCGACGCTTGTCAGCCCTCTTTGGTTTTGCCGCCTTTTTCATGGGCAAGTTCTTTGGAACGTTGGGGCTTGAGCCGGTCCCTGTGGATGCTGCAGGTGACGGAGGTGCCGCCGGCGGGATCGGGCTGGATGACGATGGATCCGCCGATCATGCCCGAGCGGTACTGCATGATGCGCAACCCCATCCCCTGGCCGCAGGGGCGGGTGCGGCCGATCCCGATCCCGTCATCCAGGATGGCCAGCATAATGCGGCTGGTGGTGGTGGCGATTTGAATCTGGATCACCCGGGCTTCCCCATGACGAATCGCATTGTTGACGGCTTCCTGGGCGATGCGGAAGAGGTGCGTGGCCACGTTGTTGTCATGAACCAGCACCGGCTTGAGGCACATGAACCGGCAGTCAATGTTGAAATACTTCCGGATGTTGTCGGCCAGCAGGCGCAGCGCCGACATCAACCCGTCGGGCTCGAGGATGACCGGGGACAGTCCCTTGGACAGGTCACGCGTGTGGGCGATGGCGTCGCGCATGAGTCCGGCAATCTGTCCGGCGGTGGCGGCTTCCTCCGCCTGACGGTTGGCCAGTCGTTGTTCCAGGGCTTCACTGATGAATTCGATGCCGGCCAGGTGCTGGCAGAGCCCGTCGTGCAGGTCCTGGCCGATACGGCGCTGCTCCGACTCGCTGATGTCCAGGATTTCGCGCTCCAACTGCCGCAACTCCGTCATGTCCGTCCCGATCCCGCACAGGGCATAAATGTCCCCCGCCTCATTGAACAGGGGAAAGGCGGTGGCCAGATAATGACGGACCCCGTCCGGATGCGGCAGGGAGATCTGGAACTTGACCGCCTTGCCCAGTTCGAGCGCCTCCTGGACGTTGTCATGCAGGGCGCGCGCGATGTCTCGCGGGAAGAGGTCGCGATCCAGGCATCCTTCGATCGGCCCCGATCGGCGTCGGCAGAGGGCTTCGAAGTGGGGATTGGCGCTCAGGTACCGGCCTTCCGGCGATTTGAGGAAGAAGAAGGTGGGGGCGTTGTCGAAAATGGCCTGAAGACGCTTCTCACTTTCCCGCAGCGCGTCCTCCGCTTCCCGCCGCTTGATGTAGCTTCCGATGCGAATGCCCAGGTCGGCCATGGCGCTGAGGAGGTCCGGCTCCGGATCCTTGTTCTCCTTTGCATAAAACACCATCACGCCGTGCACGGCATGATCGACCTTGATGGGGAAGGCAAAGGCGCTTCGCAATCCCGCGCGGGCCGCCATCCGGGCCAGGCCGGAATGGCGGCGGGGGGAAAGGTTGCGCATCCAGACGGGTTCGCCCGTGGCCCAGACGCGGCCGGGCAGCTCGCGCCGGCGCAGGACGCTGGCGCGGGCGCCAGACCGGACAAAGGCGGTGAAGGCCGGGGACCCCGGCCCAGGGCCACGCCAGTCCGCCAATCGCCGCAGCCTTCGTCCCCCAGCCTCGGGCATCCACAGCTCTCCCCAGTCCCAGGCCAATCCCTCGCAGATGATGCGAAGCAGTTGAGGCACCTGGGCTGTCTGGAAGCCGGACTGGGTGAAGAGCCGCGTTGCGGCGAACTCCGTCTGCAGGATCCGCTCGGCCTGCTTGCGTTCCGTGATGTCGCGCAGGAACCCCGCGTAGATTCGTCCGGTGCTGAGCTGCACTTCGCTCACGGACAACTCGGCCGGGAAACAGCGGCCCGTCCGGTGGCGGGCCATGACCTCGCGTCCGATGCCGATGATGCGGGCCTCCCCTGTGCGGGCATATCGGCGCAGGTACCCGTCGTGCCGTTCCCGGTCGGGGGAGGGCATCAGCACCGACACGTTCTGACCGACCAATTGACCTGCCGGGTAGCCGAACATCCTTTCCGCCGAGGTGTTGATGGACAGGATTCGGCCTCGCTCGTCGATGGTGACGATGGCCTCCACGGCCTTGGCCAGGATGGCCTGGAGGATTTTGTGGCTTTCCTCGGCGGGCACCCTGTGTGTCTTGGACACGGCGGGTCGCGATGGTCCCGGTCGGGAGCGGTTAGGCACAGGGCGCCGGGCGGATTGGGCGCCGGTCTTGCCGGAGCGATGTCGGGAGCCTGACACCGGACTATTTGTCGCGAGGCACCGGCAAAGTGCAATGCCCAAACGTGGCCGGCGTCGGGTGGTGGCAAGGCGCCTGACAAAGTCGGCACGGGCGCCTGTGGCGCAGGTTCCTGCTCTTACCCTTTACCCGAAAAGAACGACCAACATGTTGTTGTTTTGCCGGGCCCCTCACCCTGACCCTCTCCCGGGGGGAGAGGAAACAGCATGCCACCCCAGGGTGAAGGGATCAGGGCAGCAGCCTCTCTCCGCGCGGAGGACAGGTCCCCGCTCGACTGAGCTCGTCGAAGGCCTCTCCCGCCGGGAGAGGGAAGGGGTGAGGGGCCTTTGATAGAGTGCGATGTAGAGTGCCCTCCTCGCTCATGTTTCACCTTGTGCCCCAACCCGCTTCGCAGCCTTCATTCCCCAGCAGCGTCTGGGGAATGACGTATTCTTACTCCTGCTCTGCGGAGGCGAGTAAGAGTAAGAGTAAGCGCAAGATGAAACCGGCAGGTCTGATGGCGACAACGCCTCGACTCGGCGACTTTGTCAGCGGCCATGCGGGAGGTGGAGCCGGGCCTCAGGGTGATCGGGCGGCGGAACCGTGCGCTTGCGCGACGCAGTCGCATCAGTTGGAGGAGAGCTTCAGTCGATAGTCGGTGGGGGACTGCCCCATGATCTTCTTGAAGACGCGGTTGAAGTGGGTCAACGACTGGAACCCGACTTCGTAGGCGATTTCCGACACCCGAAGATTGGGATTGAGCAGGAGGTTGCGGGCCTTCTCGATCCGGAGGCGGGAGACGTAGTCGGTGAAGTTGAGACCGGTGACCTTCTTGAACAGCTTGCAGAAATAGAAGGTGCTGGTGTTGACCGCCTTGGCCACCTGGCCCAGGCTGAGTTCCTCCTCCTGGTGGTCCCGGATATATTGTTTGGCCCGAGTGATGACCGCCGGCTCCGCCTTCTCCTGCCGGACCACGATCTGGTTGGTCACCATCGAGAGGTGCTCGGCAAAGATGCTGAGCAGATGGATGATGGACTGGTGCTCCGTGCCGGTCAGCACGCGGCTCTTGAACCAGGCATCCCGCAGCGCATCCAGATCCTCGGCCATGCCCCACTCCGTCAGCTTGACCGCCGCCTTCTCGAACTCGGTCCGGGTCGGTTTCTTGAGGAAGACCTGTCCGGTCTGGAGGAATCCTATGACCTTCTCTCCGAGCCGGACGGGGACCGCGGAATCGGTCAGGCCCAGGGGGCAGGTGAGGCTGCAGGGCTTTTCGGTGGCCTGGTCCGCGAGGAGTTGGTGGACTTGCAGGCAGGAAGCGCAGGAGCGGCTTTTGGTGGCCACGCGGGCGCAGAATTCATTTTCCTTGCTGCGATTGTGATGGGGCAGTTGCCAGGTCTCCACAGGGCGCAACGCCAGGGGCAGCCCCGTGGCCTCGCTGAAGGCGTGCTCATACTGCTTGTAGATCCGAGATTGGGTGAGCGACTCGATTAACTGACGATTATTGTTATTCATGAGATCAGCCTTGCTTCCACGATTCTTGTTCGCGACAGGACAATCTAAAACCAGCCCGCGTCCGGCTACAATTGGGGGGGAGCCTATGGGAAGGGCAGGAAAGACCCTGTGGGGCTAAGGTTTTTCCTTAGGGTGGCAGGTCAGTAAACCTCGGCGGCCAGGCCCGTCTGGTCGCGGACCTTTCGGGCGATCAGGGAGAGAAGCCGCAAGGGAAGGTGCCCGCAATGGGCGTGGGGGGTGGGGCGGTGGGCGGAATAGACCTGCACCTCGCTAATCTGTGCGCCGGCATCGCGGAGGTCCCGGAGCCGGTTCACATAGGCCTCGATTTCGGCCGGAGGCGGCGGCGCATTCTGAATGAGCGGGAACAGGCTCTGAATTACCACCGGACGCCCCCGCGCCACCGAAAGGATGTTCTGCAGGATGGTCTCCAGCCGGATGGAGGTGTGGTTGACGTATTCCAGCCAGGCTTGGGTGCCGGCATCCAGCTTGGCCCAGATCTCGTCGCGCCGCGTCAGCAGGGAAAGTCCGTTTTGGACCTCGGGTTCAAGCAGGCCGCTGGCATTGGTGATGAGCACGACCTTGTAGAAGGGGAAGCGCCCGACGGCGCGAATGCGGATGACCGACGCCACGACCTCCGAGAAGTTGGGGCAGGCGGTCGGTTCCCCGTCCCCGCTCAAGGCGACCTCGCGCAGCTTGAGCAGGTCGGCCGGCACCTGGGCATAGGCCGGCATCCGGGCCAGGAGGTTGTCATGCGCCAAGGCCAGCACCGCCTCGAGTTCCTGCGAGGTATGTTCCACGTCGCAGGGGGCCGGTTGCGCGGCCTTGGGGCCGGCCACTTCACAGTAGGCGCAGTCGAAGTTGCAGTAGCGGTCCGGATTGAGGTTGACTCCGATGGACAGGCCGCGGGCGCGCGGCGAGATGACCGTGTAAACGGATCGGCCCTGGGGAAAGTGGCGCGGATAGTGAAACGCCGCCGGATCCCCTCCCTGCTTTCGCTTCGCCGCATGCTTGAGCTCGTGTTCCATGGGAGTGGCTGTGGATGTCATGGTGTTCTTAATCGTTCGACTACACCATGGAGCATCCGGGGCCTGGGGTGCTAGGCCCTCGTTGTGAAATGGTTCGCGGAATTTGTTTCGCGCGATGCCACGAAAGCAGACCCGCTCCGGGACCGGCGAACCGGGAGGCCGGGGTTCCCGCCCCATGGTGGCAACGGAGGGCCAGCCAATGACAATAAAGGTGAAGCACGGTGGCAGGAGGCGTGGTGATGTTATCGCAGCCCGGCTACGTGCCGGGGATCATCAACCCAAGAGCACCGTCATGATCACCTTCACCGAGTTTCTTAAGAGCGGCTACAAGGCCCGGACGGCGGCGCGGGTCTCGTTGTTCTGGCGGACCATCTCCCAGTATTCCTCGGCCACGATGAAGCCCAGGCAGTTGGGCGCGCCGCAATCGCAGGGGTTGTCCTTGTACTCCTCAAGGTCGTAGCCGTAGTTGTAGGTCAGTTCCTCCCCGGCCTGGATGGGGCGTTTGCTGATGATCCAGATCCGGTCGTCGTCACCCTGTTCGGCTTCGCAGTTGGGCAAACAACTATGATTGGCGAATCGGGCCGGATTCCACTCGACCGACCCGTCAATGTCATACTCCTGGTTGATGTGAAAGACGTAGGGGTTGCTGTTTTCGCACAGCCGGGCTGATTCCTTCTTGCTGATCCGCCGGCCCACGTACTCGATGACTCGTTCACCGGCGGGGATGTCCGCGCGGGCGTAGAGACCGGTTCCGTGGATCTGGGAAGGGCGCGCCTCCCAGAGGGGAAGGGGTTCGATGTTCACATCATTGGCCATGGCGCGGTGCACTTTGCCAAAGCGGATTTCACCTGTCATGGCAATTCTTCCCAGCACCAACATGTGTCACAAGATGGACCGATGCCATGCGTCCGGGTCCCAGCCGAAGGCGCGGAGAAACGCTTCGGCCGGTGCCTGGATGTGGACGGGGCGATGTTCGAACGGATCCATCAGCGACACGGTCACCGCGCGCAAAGCCAACGGGTATGTGTTGGAAGAGGAGGGCAATGATGCGGTGCGGGATCCGTAGAAGCGATCACCCAGGACGGGACACCCCGCTGCCGCGAGATGCAGTCGGATTTGGTGGGTGCGGCCTGTCACGGGAACGGCAGTGACGAGCGCCGGAAGGGGCGGCCGAGGCGGCTGGACCCTGGTGAAGCGGGTCAGGGCGCTCAGTCCATGAGTGCGGGCCAGGCGCATGCGGCCGGGGTGTGCCAGATCCCTGGCCAGTGGCCGGTCACATGTCCACGAAGCGGCGGGCGGCTCTCCCTGGACGGCGGCCAGGTAGGTCTTTTCCACGAGCCGATCCTGCAGCAGACGGGAAAATGGGGCGATGGCGCCGCGGCTCTTGACCAGCAACAGGATGCCCGTGGTGTCGGTATCCAGCCGGTGGATGAACCTCAGAAACCGAAGGTTGCGCCGGCGCACCCAGGGCGGGCGCTGGAGCAGGGTCTGCTCGAGTGCGACCTGGAGGTTTCGGCCGGTGCGGGGACTCCGGGTGGGGTTGAGGTTCCACCCGGCGGGCTTGTCGAGGGCGAGGAGCGAGCGGTTTTCGAATAGGATGATCGATTCCGTCTGGAAGGGAGGAGTGCCGAGCGTGATGCGTTCGTTGTCCTCGGGGTGACGGGCGGAGTGGGTGGAGGCCACGAGCGAAGGGGGGGGGGAGCGCTTGCGGTTCGGGCGGCCTGGCAGCCGGGCGGCTGCCTAGGCGCGGGCGTGGTCTTCGATGGCCGCGATGACCTCCTCGATGGTGGAGGGCTTGGCCAGGCAGGGACGGTCGCAGATGATGCCGTCATTTTCCTCGACCTGGTGTTTGCGCACCGCGGCGGTGAGGAAGACGATGGGGATGTCCCTGAGATCCTTGTCGGCCTCGAGCAGGGCGGCGACGTCGCCGCCTGGAAGGCGGGGCATGATGATGTCCAGGAAGATGATGTCGGGCTTGAATTCCCGAGCGGCCTTGACAGCGTCCTCGGGCCAGTTCTCCACGCGCACCTCGTAGTCTCCGGTGTCCTCCAGGTTCAACTTGAGCAGGCTGGTGAAGCTTTTCTCGTCGTCCACCAATAGCACGCGTTTCATTGTCAGGTCCGTCCGTTTCAGGGCTTGCAGGCCTTGAGGGTGAGGGTGACCCGCACACCTCCCTCGTCCCTATTCTTAATGTCCAGCGTTCCCCCGTGCAACTCGATTATCTTGCGGGAGACGGCCAGCCCGAGGCCGGTGCCTTGTCCGGTGGGTTTGGTGGTGAAGAAGGGATCGAAGATCTTGCTGAGGATCTCCTGCGGGATGCCGGGGCCGTTGTCCTCGATGACGGTGATGACGACCGTGTCGCCGACCCAGACCTGATCGCCGGAACGCGATCCGGCGGAGTGGGTGGTTTCGGTGACCTCGGTCTCGAAGGTCTTGATGCTGATGCGCCCGCCTTCGGGCATGGCCTGGATGGCGTTCATGAGGACATTGACGAGGACCTGCTGGATCTGGCGCTTGTCGATGGCGACGTGATGAAGGCGGCGGCCCCACTGGGTGGTGAGCTGGATGCGCTTCTCGTTCATGCCGTGGCGGAGCATGCGCAGGGTGCCGCGGAGGATGTCGTTGAGGTCCTCGGACTGCATCGCGAGCTGGCGGTTGGAGGAGAAGTCGAGCAGGCTTTTGGTGATGCTGTCGGCCCGTTCGATGGCTTCGCCCATTTCATAGAGGACGCCGGTGACCTGTTCGCCCGCATCGCGCAGTTTCTTCTTCAGATAGCTGAGGCCCATCATGAGGATGGCGAGGGGATTCTTGACCTCGTGGGCCACGCCCGCCGCGAGGGTTCCAATGGACTCCATTTTCTCGGCCTGGATGAGCTGCATCTGGGCGGCGCGCAGCGCCTCGTTGGAATGGCGCAGGGCCTGTTCGTTGCGGGCGAGTTCCTCGTTGGCCTTCTGGAGGCGCTCCTCGAAGCGCTTGCGCTCGGTGATGTCCCAGAAGATGCACTGCGTTCCGAGGATCTGGCCGTGGGCGTCGTAGATGGGCGTCTTGACCACCTGCACATAGATCTTCTGCCCGCCCGGGGACTGGTTCTCCTCGATGGTCTCGAAGATGCGTCCCGTTTCGATGACCCACCGGTCGTCCTGCTGGTACTTGGTGGCCAGTTCGGCGGGGTAGAAGTCGAAGTCCGTGCGGTCGATGATCTGGTCGAGGGACTTGCCGAGCATGGCGCAGAAGCGCTGGTTGGCGAAGGTGAACCGTTCGTTGAGGTCCTTGCGAAAGATGTTCTGGGGCAGGTTTTCGACCAGGGAATGGTAGAAGGCCTCGGAGTTGACCAGCTTCTCCTCAGCCAGCTTCCGGTCGGAAATGTCGGAGAGCAGTCCGGTATAGGTGACCAGCGTGCCGTTCTCGTCGCGGTTGGGCACGAGGGTGTGGCGGACCCAGCGCGTCTGTCCTGACTTGCGGAGGATGCGGTGTTCGAGCGGGGGAGGGGACTGGCCGCTGAGGAGGCGCGTGACCTGGTTGAGCACGGCGGGGCGGTCCTCCTTCTCCACCATCCGGTACCAGAGGTCGGAGGCGCGGAGCAGTTCCTCGGGGGTGTAGCCGGTGATGGTGATGCAGCCCGGGCCGTGCTCGGTCCGGACGGGGCGTCCGTCCTCGAGATAGACCGTGTACACGTAATCGGTGATGGACTCGAGCAGGCGCTTGTAAAGCTGCTCGTTCTCGTGGAGGGCCCGTTCGGTCCGGTGGCGTTCCAGGGCGTAGGAGATGGCGCGGATGAGCCCCTGGGCATCAACGCGGCCCTTGACGAGGTAGTCCTGGGCCCCTTCGCGCACGGCCTGCACGGCCAGGGTTTCGTCGTCGCTTCCGCTCAGCACGATGATGGGGGTGCGCGGGGCGACGGCGTGGAGTCGTTGAAAGGTTTCCAGCTCGTGGCTGTCGGGCAGGGAGAGGTCGCACAGGATCAGGTCGGGGTGGAGTTCGCCGAGCAGCGCGATGCCTTGCTGGAGGGTTTCCTTGTGGGTGAGGTGATAGGCGGCGCCTTGTTTCTCCCCAAGCTGCAGCCGCAGCAGCCGGGCATCCAGGGGATTGTCCTCAAGCAGGAGAATGTTGATGGGCTTGGAACTCATGAATCGCGAGCCGCGACGCCGGGTGGTTGCCTGATGGTGATAGTGCCCGAACCATTTGTGGAAGCCATCCTATTTTGGACTTGGCGCGGGGGTGGGACAACGGGTTGAATCGGGGCGGGCCGGCCGCCGGTCCCTGGGGAGGGCTGATCCTTTCCGGACGCATGCATGGACGTCATTCTGTGAAATCAACCTGGATCTCCCTTCTCCTGGGTTTGGGTCTGGTCGGGTGTGCCACCCCACCGGCGCCGGACGTGACCACTCACCGCGACGCCCTCACCGGCCTGCGCACCGATCTCCTCTCGGACAATCTGCTGGAGGCCGGGGAATCGCCCCGGGAACTGCTCTGGCTCAATGCCTCCCGCGTGTATCAAAGCGCCAACCAGTATGACTATTACCTGGAGGTGACCTACATGGCCCGTGAGGAGGTGGGGTTGCTGGAGATTCCGCCCGGGTCCACCCTCACCCTCCTGATCGATGGCGAAGCCGTCACCCTTTCCGGCAGCGGCAGCGTCAATCAACCCAAGGCCGCCAAGTCGGGCGTGGTCCAGGAAATGGCCATCTACAAGGCGTCCAAGCTGCTCCTGCAAAAACTCTCCATTGCTCAAACCGTGCGGGTGGTTGTGAAGGGCCAGAACGGCCTGGTCGAGCGGGACTTCTCGGCGGGCAACATCGGGAACTTCCAGCGGTTCGTCACCCGCTACGCGCTTTAAGTCGCCGCCCGGGGGTGGTCGGGGCGATGGCTATCCCGAGGTGCCCGGCCCCAGGATCGAGATGACACATGCGTCCGCCCGCATGTGCGTGCGTGCGGCCTCCACGATCTCCTCCGCGGTGACGGCCTCGTAACGTGCGTCCTCCCCCTCATGGTAGCGATGGCCCAGCCCGTACAACTCGTCCAGACCCACGCTGGTGGCATGTGCGCCCAGATCCTGGCGGGCGATTTTCCGTTGGCCGATCACCTTGGCTTTGGCGCGCCGCAGTTCCTCCGTGGACAAGCCGGTTTCCCGCAGCTTGGCGGTCTCGGCCAGCAGCTCCGTCTCCACCTGATCCACCTGGTCGGGAGCGGTGCCGACGTAAAAGGCGAAGTAACCGGGGACCAGCCCGACCATGTTCTGGGCGCCGACGTAATAGGCCAGGCCCAGTTCGTCGCGGATGCGGGTGAAGAGGCGGGAGCCCAGGTCGCTGCAGGCTTCCTGGATCAGTTCCAGGGCGTAGCGACGGGGGTCGCCGACGCTGCAGCCGCGGAATCCGATGACGAGCACCGCCTGCTTCTTGTTGCGTGCTTCGCGCAGGTGGACGCACGTGTCCAGGGGAGCGGGGGAGGCGAGGGATTCGAGCACGGGCGCCCCGGCTTCCCAGTCTCCGAATCGCTGCTGGACGGCCTTGAGCAGCGCCTCGGTCCGGACGTCACCGAAGACGGCGAGCACGCCATTGTTGGGCCGCGCCAGGCGCTGGTGAAGGGAGCGGAGATGGTCCACCTGGAGTTGCTGCACGCTGGTCTCGTTCCCGATGGCCTGCAATCCGTAGGCCTGGGGGCCGAAGAGTCCTTCCCGCATGCGGGCAAAGGCGCTCTGGAGCAGTTCATCGCGCTGGGCCCGGATGCCGGCCAGTTGCACCTGGCGTTCGCGCTCCAGGGGTTCGGGCGGGAAGGCGGGGTTGAGGATCACGTCCGCGAGCAGGTCCAGGCCCGTCGTCAGGTCGGCGCTCAACACCTCGGCGTTCAGTCCGAAGCTGTTGTTGGCGGCGTAGGTGTCGAGATGGCCTCCGATGGATTCGATCTCGTTGGCAATCTGGGAGGCCTGCCGGGTCCGGGTGCCCTGGAGCAGCATCCGGGTCATGAGCTGGTTGCATCCGTTGTCCTGCGGGGTTTCGGTGAGGACGCCGCCCTTGAAGAGGGCGCGCATTTCCACGAAGGGCAGGCGGTGGTCTTCCTTGATGAGGAGACGCAGTCCGTTGGGAAATTCGAACCGCTGGATGGGATGCTCCTGGGCGCGCCCCACGGCGGCGGTGCGAGGGGGGAGGGTGCCGGTGGGCAGCAGGCAGTAGAGCGTGCGATTGTTCTCGGTGAGGTAGGTCTGAGCGACGCGCTGTAGGTCGCCGGGGGTGGCGCGGCGCACCGCCTCGAGGTAGCGGGCGGAGAAGCTCAGGTCGCCGGTGGCGATCCAGTTGCCGCCGAGGTCCTGGGCCTGGCCCTGCATCGTTTTCTGGCTGGCCAGCGTGGCGGCCGTGAACTGCTTGACGGCCTTGGCGAGTTCCTCGGCGGCGACCGGCTGGGCCTTCATGCGTTCGACCTCGGCCAGCATGGCGCGGCAGGCCTCGGCATGGTGCTTGGCGTTGACAATGGCGCTCATGCCGAAAAGGCCGGGGTTGCCGGGGTTGTAGGTCCAGGCGTCCACGGCGTTGACCAGTCCCTGGCGCTCGCGCACTTCCTGGTAGAGCCGGGAACTGCGGCCTCCGCCCAGGAGCGTGGCGAGGATGTCAAGGAGCGGGACGTCGGGATGGCGCAGGCTTGGGATGTGCCAGGAGAAGTGCAGGTGGCCCAGTTCGATGGGAGCCTCCTCGGTCACCTCGCGAGGGGCGGTCTGGCGGGGTTCCTCGGGGAGCAGGGTGGGGGTGAGGGAGCGGGCCTTGGCCTCCTTGAATCCCTCCCGGATCTGCGCCTCGACGGCGGCCTCGTCAAAGTCGCCGGCCACGACAATGAACAGGTTGTTGGGGGCGTACTTCTCCTGGTAATAGCGGAGCACATCCTCACGGCGCACCTCGTTGAAGATGTCGGGGTAGCCGATGATGGGGAACCGGTAGGAGCTGCGGGTGTAGGCGGTTTCGAACAGGCGCCGGGCGGAGCGTTGCCCCGGATCGTCATGGCTCATGTCCATTTCCCGCAGGATCACCTGCATTTCGCTGGCCATTTCGTCCTCGGGCAGGGAGGCGTGCTGCATGATGTCGCAGAGGATGTCGATGGCCACGGCGGCGCCGGTGTTGGGCACGTTGATCCAATAGACCGTGCGGTCAAAGGAGGTGTAGGCGTTCATGTAGCCGCCGGCGTCCTGGACTTCCTGGTCGATGCGACCGGCTCCCCGGGTGCGGGTTCCCTTGAAGAGCATGTGCTCCAGCACGTGGGAAAGGCCTGCTCCAAGCCAGCGGCCTTCGTCAATGCTGCCGGCCTTGCACCAGGCTTGGGCGGAGACGACCGGGGCGCTGGAGTCGGAGCGCAGGATCACGGTTAGCCCGTTCTCCAGGACGACCTGCCGAACGCCGGGAGGGACCGGGGGAATCGGGTCATGGCTTGAGGCGCATTGGGACGTGTCTTCGGATGGCATGATCATGAGCACCTGGATCCGCGGTGCGACGGTGGGGCTTGTCCCCCGTGACCTCTCGTTGGCCGTGACATGGCTCGATCGGAGACAAGCACAAGCCAGAGCCCGGGTCTCAGGCCTGGGGTGTCGCGGCGGAGGACGGTGGAGGTGCCGTGGCGCCTTTGCGGGGCGTGGGAAGAAAAGGTTTCCGAAACGCCTCATCAAAGGTGTATCCGTCACGGAAATCCTCGCGACTATCCCGCTCGGTCTTGGCCAGGAGATGGTTCTCCACCATGTTGAACACGATCTCCCCGAAATCCGCGCAGCAACGCACGCCCCACTCCTGCAGGACCGTCAGGGTCATGGGGCCATATTGTTCCAGCCCGTAGGAGCGGATGCCGTCGAGCAGTTCGCGGCCGCTGACGTGGCGGAGCTGGTCCTTGCCTTTCTTGGCGACGAGCCGCTGGGTGTGGTCCAGGGCTTCCCTCACAAAGAAATAGGCTTCGCGATCAAAGCGCGAGTCCTGGCCCAGGATCAGATCGATTCCTTCTTCAAAGTTGGCTGGCTGCATAACCTGTCATCCACGAACATGCGCCGGGTCGGGCGTCGGAGCGTGGGAGGCGCGCCAGACCTTCACGGCCCAGCCGGTCATCAGGAGGAACACCACCCATCCGATGATATGCCGCTGCTGCCTCGAGAGATGCCACATCTTGGTCCGATTCCGCTTCCTTGACCCAACGGGGGCTAATCTTGGCCAAATCCGGACGGATGACAACCCTCTTCTTGGCTGTTCCCCCCCAAGTCAGGGGGCGATCCGGATCCGGTAGAATCGCCTCGGCGCCGCCTGGACCGAATCCATCAGGCTCGCCGTGAATCCTTCCGCCACCACCAGGCCCGGCCAGTCCACCCAGACCGGGTCGTTCAGGTCCTCGGCGTATTGCACCTGGTAGGAGTTGCCCGGCAAGGCATCCCAGCTGAGCATCCACTGCCCTCCCTCCAACGACATCCCCCGCACCTGCGGACGCGGCACCACCACGATCTGAAAGCTCACCTCGTCGCCCAGGGGCGGGGTGCCGTCGTCGCTGACGCGGATGAGAACCTGGTTGGTCCCGGGCGCATCGGCGTCCCCTGGCGTCCACTCAAACACGCCTGACACCGGTCCGAGGATGGCGCCGGGCGGGGAGGCGATCAGATTGAAGAACATCTGCTGCGCCGGCATGTCACTGTCGGACACCTGGTTGGTGAGGATCAGTGTCATGCCCGCGTGGAGGATGTGGTCGGGTAGCGGCGCCAGGAGGGGCGCGGTATTGGTGGCGCTGGCGCGGACGTGGAAGGTGGGGAACCCGTTGAAGTCGGCCGGGGGCATGCCGGGCCAGACTCCGGCGCGGGCGGCCGCGGCCACCACCGGCAGCACTGCGGAACGACCCGAGGGCCCCTGTGCGGCGACCGCCTGTTCAAAGGTCACCCCGTCCAGGAAATTCCAGACGCGCAACTGTGCAAACACCTGCTGCGCGTGCTCGGCGACGGGCACGGCGGCCAGTCCGCCATTGAACGTGCCTTGCACCGTGCCGGAGCGAGCCACGGCCGGGATGCCGACGGGTTGAAACGTCTCGGGGTCCGGGGTGGTCCCGACAAAGAGTTGAGCCACGAAGGGGCTGGCGACCGGGGTCACGCCATCCACGCCCAGCACCCGGCCGTAGGCGGGATTGGTGTGGAGGGTGAGCACATTGATGAACGCACGACCGCTTTCAACGGGATTGGGGCGGGCTTGGAGTGGGAACGGATCCGGTGTCGCCGCGGTTTGGATCCAAACATCCTCGCCGGTTTGAATGCCGAAGTGGGCGCCGCCCAACGTCAACATCGGCTCCCGCGGCCACCAGGCATTGCCCTGGCGCAGGGAAGCCGAATAGGTCGCTGAGCCCGGTTGCCATTGCAGAACAAAGTCGCCGGAGGTGGCCGGGTAGCCCAGCAGCGTGGTCAGCCCGCCCTGTCGGGGCAGGAGTGGCGCATGCAACGAGAGACCCGTCGGCAGATGGTTGGTGGCGGGCCCGGCCAGCGCCTTGCCGGAAAGGGTGAGCAGGATCGGATCGGCCAACGGGTTTTTGAACAGGAACCCTTCCCCAGGTATGAGCAGCATCTCGGGATCGCTCCAGCCGTCCAGGTAATTGTTGGCCTTCCATCCCTCCTGGGCTGCGAGCAGCACCGTGGTTCCCTGGGGAACGTTCTGCAACACGTCCCCGATGCGCAGGCTCTCAGCGGGCAGCACATTGGCGAGCATGGAGTACCCCGGCGGGAGGAGGAGGTTGGCAAAGCCCGACGCAGCCGTCGTCAGGGCGGGCGTGAAGTTCAGGCGCGCCACGCGGCTGGTGACACTGAAGGCGCCATCGGTGACGACGCATTCATAGCGACCCGCCTGCGGGGCGGAAACTGCCGGCAGGAACAGCGATGCATTGGTGCCCTGCGGGAGCGCCGCGTCCTGGTGGAACCAGCGATACTGAATTGGGCTGAATGATCGGGCCTCGACAAAGAAGGTCACGTCGCGTCCGGGCAGGGTGGTCTGGTGCCCCGGGTGTCGTTCGATGGTAATGGGCTCCAGCACCTGTATGTCGAGGGCGGCCTGGTTGTTGTTGGTGTCCACTTCCGAACCGGCCCGCCCGGCGCGGGCCACCCAATGGAGCGTGTCACCCGCCGAGTAAGGCACGACCTGCAGGTCGATGGTGGCGATGGCGTCCGGGGCGAGCAGGCCGAGGTTGGCAAACACGTTGGTGGTTCCCGCGCTCAACGATCCCTGGCTGGTGAAGCCGGCCAATAGATCCGCCCCTGCCGGCAGCATGATGTTGACCGCCACGTTGGAGGCGTTCTGCGGTCCCGAATGGCGGGTTGTCACCCGCAGGGTCACCGGATGTCCAACCCGCGCGCTCTCGGGCAACCCGGCGAGCGTCAGGCTCAGGTCGTTCACCGCACTCACCGCGATCGGATTGGATCCTCCCTCGTGGCCTTCGTCATCGGCGGCCCAGAGCGTGACCTTGGAGCCGGATGAGTGGATCTGGACCGACCCGGCCCAGACGCCGTTGGTGAAGCTGCCAGTGGCGGCGGGTGTGAGTTGTGCCGTGCCCGTCGCCGCGACCAGGACCCGCGCCCCGACCGCAAACCAGCGCCCCGGATCGCCGGCGATGGGAAACGCATCCCCCTGCCAGCTCACCGGATGGTGCAATTGAATGTGCGGGCTGGACGCCGGAGCCGGACCGGGGGCGACGTAGGCTGTGGCCGGGCTCCAGGCGGCGATGCGATAACGATGCCGGGCCCGCAGGTGCAGCGGAGGGGACAAGGGCGTTTCCCGCCAGGCGTCGGGAGCCGAGGTGACCGGTTGCGAGACCATCAGGTCCCCCGACTCGGTCCAGATCGAGACCCGATCCCCAAAGCGATGCCGCACGTGGGTGACAAGGAGATCTTCCATCGGGGTGAAGGCGTACCCACCGGTGAGCGGACCGTCCGCCTGTTCCCAGGACACGCCGGCCTCCTGCCAGAACGTGTCCGCCGCCGTGCCGCCCTGGAAGGCCTTGAGGTGGACCGTGCCCTGGAAGGTTGGAACGACGCCGTTCAGCGCATTGATGGCGCGGATCCGGACAGGAAAGGCTTGGTCCTGGGATTGCGGGCCATCGATGAGATCCCAGACATAGCGCACGACCAGGTTGGTGGGATTGTCATCGTTGAAGAGCGTGCCCTTCCCCGGCTGGCGCCCCAGCACGGCGTAGAGGGGATTGACCAGCCGCATCCAGAAAAACTCGTCCGGTTCCACGTCCCGGTCGCCCAACACCGGCACCGTGACGGCCAGGTTCGACATGCCCGGATCGAACTGCAGCGCGATGGAGACGGCGCCGAAGTCAACGCCCGCCTCGGCCGTTCCGTTGCTGCTCACGGCCTGGACGGAAACGGTGCGTCCGCTTCCCGGGGCAAGGGAGACAAAGAAGGTGGCGTTGGTCTGGCCGGCTTCCCCCTCGAACACGAACGCGTCGGAGATGGACAGGCTGGGCAGGGGATCATCGTCCAGGACGGTGACCATGCCGGAGCTGTCGGCGAACAGCGCGTTGGTGGGGCTGTTGAGGCTGACGAAGAAGGATTCGGTGGCTTCGTTCAGCACGTCATCCACGAGGGGCACCGTAATCTGGGACTGGGTTGCGCCCGCCGGAATGGAAAGGATGCCGATGGTAAACTGGAAATCCGCACCGACCAGGGCCGAGGCCTCGAGGGCGGCGTAGCGCGCCGTGACGGGCAGGCCGCTGCTCTCGCTGAGCGAGAGGTCCAGCCGCGCCGTCCCTTCCGATTCCAGGACGGTGACATCGGCGATCGACAGCATGGGCACCGGATCATCATTCAGGATGAGACCGGTGGCGCGGTCCTGCCCCAGGATGGCGGGCGCGGGATTGGTCAGGACGAGGAAGACGGTTTCATTGCTCTCCGCCATGGAATCCCCCACCAGAGGCACGGTGACCTGGTAGGTGTTGCTGCCGGAAGGGAAGAGGGCCACACCGGATTGCTCCAGATAGTCCAGGCCGGCCTGCGCGCTCCCGGGCTCGGTGTGGTAGGCGACGGAGACTTCGTGCGCGACCGGCGGAGCCAGGGAGAGGGTGAAGACGAGGAGATTGGTCTGCCCGGTGCCTTCCAGGACCTGGGCATCCACCACCGACACCGCCGGAGTGGACACCACATGGATGGGGGTGAGGCGAAGGTTGTTGACCGGATCCGCATCCGCCTCGCCCCGGACCAGGACGGCCCGATTGGTGAGGGCGCCGATCAGGTTGGCCTGGGCCAGGATCTCGATCCGGGCCAGGCCGCCTTCGCCGAGGGTGCCCAGGTTGCAGGTCAGGACGCCCTTGGACTGCGTGCAGGATCCATGGGATGTGGTGTGCGAGAGAAAGGTCAGGCCGCCGGGCAGGGCATTGGTCAGATAGAGCCCGGTGGCGGAGGAAGGTCCGGCATTGCACACCTCGACGCGCACCAGGACGTTGCTGCCCATGACCACGGGTTCGGGCTCGGCCACCACGTTCACGGCCACGTCCTCGGGCATCAACACCTGCACCGGGTTGCTCAAGGCGCCGTGTCCGGCCCCGTCGTCCACCTCGAAGTAAACGCGGGGCGAGGGTTCCTGCGCGGTGAGTTCCCCGACCCATTCTCCGTCGGCGAACGGCGGCGTGTAGCTGGGGGAGAAGAGCAGCTCGCGTTGGCTGCTGGTGAAGGGTGTCGCCAGGCCCGGGTTGAGGACGCCCATGGTAGCCTGAGCGGCGACCCAGTCGGAAGAGTCGTTGCTGTCCGCATTCCCGATGCGCTGAAAACTGCGGGAGGGATCGAGGGTGCCGGGCGTCGGATCTCCGAACCAGTCGTTCACACGCAGGTCAAAGGGCATGTCGATGTCGGCTGGAAGGGCGTTCACCGCCGCCATGACATCCACCACATTTCCCAGGGTGTCCTGGAGCAGGACCAGGATCGGGTTGCCGCTCAACTGGTGGACCCAGGCGATGTTGGTGCCGGCGGAGAAGAGCGGGAACGTTCCCGGAGCCGTGCCCAATTCCTCGACGCGAAACACCTGCCCTGGCGCCACCATGCTGCCGGTCGGAATGGTGAAGACGACGCGGGGGTTGGGCCAGGAGGAGCTGTCGTAGATCCAGACCTTCCAATTCCCGACGGCCACCACTTCGGGGGTGACATTGGCGAACTCCACCGCGTCGGGCGTGCCGGGATTGACCTCGGAGATCACCACACTGGGACCCATCGTCCCGGCCGAGGCCAGGGCTCGGAGGGAGGCGCCGCCGGTGTAGTTGGAAACCACCGTGCCGCGTTCATCCTCCGCCAGGATCCGTACGGGAAAGGGTGTGCCGACTCGTTGGTTGGGGTCGATGGACACCCACGCGAACCGGTGCAGACCGCGGGTGGTGAACTGCCAGGCCGGCCCGCTGGCGGATCCGGCACGTCGCGCCACGACCTGCCAGAAGTAGGTGGTGCCGGGTGCCAGTTCGGGCAGGTTCCAGAAACGGTTCGTCGTGGTGCCCTGCAGGTCGCCCGGACCCAGGATCGGCGTGGTGCCGACATACACGTCGAATGCCGTCAGCGTGGCCGGGCCATGGGCGGGTTCGATGAGTTTCCAGGCAAGGTTGGTGGTGACCTCCACGTTTTCCTCCCCATTGGAGGGACTCGGATCTTCCGGGACCGGAGGCGTCTCGTCATCGAACACCCCGACCTGAGCCACCGCATTCGACCAGCCCGGCGCGGATGCGGTGAGCGTGACCAAGCCGGGTCCATCGAGACTTCCATTGTCGGAAGTGACGAGGTCAAACGCGACCTGGTTGGTCCCCGCAGGCACGGTCACGAGAAGGGGTGCGGCCACCCGTACCGGGTGCGACGATTGCAGCGAGACCGCCAGGTTGGTGCCGAGCACGCCCGAGAGGCGCACGTGCCCGGTGCCGGGTAGATGGCCCGCCGCTTCATGCACGAGGGGTGGTGCGTCAAGCCCCAGCACGGTGTCCTCGTTGTCCTCCACACTCACCACCAGCCCGGCGCCCGGCCAGTTCGTGACCGTGGCGCTGAGCCCCACGTCCTGCGCCCCGTCGATGAATGCGTCTTCAGGTGCCTCCACCGTGAACGGCGCCTGGGTTCCTCCACGATCCAACAGGACCCAGTCCGGAACCGCCAACTTGGCCGGGTTGCCCGAAAGCAGATGCACGCGGACGGGGAGATCCACCGGGGCTTGGACTTGGACCGTGCCGGAGATGCCCGAGGATCCCTCCCGCACCCGGTTGGTCAGGTGAAGGGACAGGGGGGAGGCCTCGTTGTCATGCACCGTCATGCGGCCCGCCCGGCTGGCGTAGTCGGCCGCCGAGGCCAGCGCATGGACGGTCTGGGAGCCGTCCAGAAGCGCGTCATCCAGCACCGCGACATCAAACCACACCGTCGCCACCCCGGCCGGCACGATGAGTTGCCCCGGCAGCGTGACCTGGTCCGGGCGGAGGTTTTCCATCACCACCATGCGCTCCTCCGCAAAGGGGGGATCGACGAGCAGCGAGCCCGCCTGGGCAAGTGTGCCGTCCCCCTCGGTGCGTTCGGCAGGCAGGTTCAGCGTGAGGGATTGTCCGCAGGTCGGAAAGGCGCTCAGGTCGGTGGCGTGAAAGGAAGCCGGCACGCCCATACCGGGGGAAAGGCCCGCCAGTCCGTTGAGCGCCTCGATGTCGAGCCAGGTGATGCGGACCCGTCCGTCCAGGAACAGTTCCACCTGCCAGGAATTGTCCAGCGAGGTGCGGAACACGCGGATGCGCTGGTAGGTGACCACGACCCGGTCCGCCAGGATGTTCCATGTCACCGAGCCGCCGGCCTCCGGGTCCAGGTCGGCGAAGAGCATGGAGATGCGGGGCCGGTCAAAGTGGCGCTCGAAGCTGGGCGCGATCCGGTTGTCGCCCTGGCCGAAGGTGATGTAGCCGTTGCTGCCGATGAACATCTCGCTGCGCGGCACCCCGTAGAACGGGACCTGCATGTTGCCGGGCAGGCTGACCGTGACGTACCCGTCGTCGGGCAGAAAGGCATTGTTGCCTCCGGCCGGGTTGACATGAAACTCGGTCGCCGATTCCCGGCACAACGAATAGAAGCCCGGCGAACCGTCGGGAGTCCAGGTGAGCGTCGTGTAGCCCAGGTCGAAGTTGTCCCGATCAAACAGCTCGGTGAAGGCATCGGCCTGTCCGACGCGCAACTCGGCCAGCCGCTCCTGGACACGACCCGAGGTGAGGTTGGTGACCCAGTAGTGGGCCACGTGCACCCCTTCCGGCAGGTAATCGGCCTCGGGACGCAGGCGCAGGGACAGCGCCTCGACGGACCCTTGTTCGGGGAGGAAACCCTGAGTGGACAGGACTTCGATCCAAGCGGCGTCCGTGGCGGCCTGCCAGGTCATGGCGTTGGTGCCCATGTTGGAGAGTTGATGGGATCGTTGGAATGGCTGGAACGGACCGCCAACGGCGCCTTGCGCAACCCAGTCGCCGTCCGGGTCCAGGGTCATCTGGTCGGGCACATCAAAGGATTCGACAATGCCGATGGTGGAGTGGCTGGGAGGAGAGGAGGCCGAATATCCCATGCCGCGCTTGGCGAACCCGGTCCAGATCGCCTCCTGATGCGCCCCGCCGTGATTGACCAGGTCTGCCATGAGGATGCCGTCCCGCGCTTCGAGGAAGTTGGGGTTGGAGGGGCTCAGGCTCATGCCGTCGGTGACGAGTTCCAGGACAAGTTGCTGTCCCTGGACATGACCGTGGCGGGCAATGAGTTCGGCCCGGACCTCCCACAACGCCGAACACCACACCTCGCCCTGGCGATGGACCTGCGTGGCCCCGCCCGGTGCGCCGGGGCTGCGGGGCACCCCCGCGTGAGGATCCGCCTGGCCCACGTCCAGGTCCTTGAACGTGAGCGGATTCCTGGACATGTCCGTGGTGTAGGGATAACGGCGGATGCCGTAGTAATAGTTCTGAGTGAGACCCGAAAGCAGGTAGCTGGAGTAGGCGCCGAACGGATAGGTGCCGTTCGGGTCGTCCCCCATCTCACTGAGCAGTGCCAGGGCGTAAAAGTCCGACCACCCCTCGCCCAGGCCGCTGCTTTGCAGGGCATACAACCCCTGGCCCGCGCCGACGCGGCGATTGCTCAGGCCATGGATGTATTCGTGAATGACCACCTCCGCGTCCAGGGTGGAATCCCGGGCCGGACTCGGGCCGTTGAAGAGAAACATCTGCAGCCGCCCGGGCGTGCCGTCCGGCAGCGTCGTCATGTTGGCGTTGTTCGCGTCCGCCCCATCCTGCGCGTCCACGTCCACCGGATCCCCCGCCACGCCGCCTCTCCCGAAGTTGTTCAACTGGAAATTGCCGGCCTGCTCGGTGAATCCGAGGCCGTAGAGGATGTCATGAATCCGGTTGCAGACATAAAACAACTGCACCACCGAAGCGTCCCCGTGCAGGGAGGGGGAGGTGTCGAGATCGAGCGGGAAATCAAACACGCGGCAGGGATTGCCGATGGGCCGGGGCAGGTCGGGCTGATTGTTGCCGTCCCGGTCGAGCTGGGCGCGGATGTTGTTGCCCGTGGTGGTGTTGATGCCCGGCGGGATCCATCCTTGCGGCGAGGCGTTGGTGTCGTAGGCGTCCAGTGTCAGCAGTTCCCGCGAGATCCTGGGCGGCTGGTTGGTCATGGGGACGGGATGACCGGGCGACATGGGATGGGGACTGTCACTGGTGAAGACATGATAGGTCGCCTCCTCCAGGTAATGGGTCATGCAGCGCCGCACCACCACCTCTCCCGACCGGGCGTCCACCAGGAGTTGATACACTTCGCTGCGGGTCGTGTTGGGGAGGAACATTTCCCACGCCAAAGCCATCCTTTGGCGGGACATGGGCAGCCACACGAGTCGAGTGGGAATATCGAACGGATGTCCAGGGGCCTTGAGGACGCGCCGGGTTGGTTCGGCTGCATCGAGGGGGGCGAGCGGCTGCAGGAGGTCCGGATCCAACGTCCACCCCAGGTCGCGGGCACCTGCCGAAACCGCCTGAGCCACGGGCCACTTGATGGTTCGGGGGCCGCCGCCTCCCCGACCCGGATGCACCATGAACCCGCTCGAAAGGGAGACCAGCTCGTGATGCTGGGTCACATGTGCGGCGAGGAAGGCATCCTGCACGGGAAGCCCATCGAAGGTCTGCTGCCACACCATGCTGTGAAGCCCGTTGCGCGGGGTGTCAAACTCCCGCGTCAGCTTTGCCGTGTCGAGCGCCTCGGCTCCATGACCGAAGAGGCCGCGATGGCGGTCCAGGAATTCGCGGACGATGACCCGGGGATGGGGCGGGGCGGCCTGGGGCGGCAGCTTGGGGGTGAGCAAGGCAACGGGGCTGCTCAACCGGCGCGGGCTGCCCTGGACCGGATCGAAATCAACCTTCAGCCCGGGGACGCTTTGTTGCAGTTTCTCCAAGGCTTGGGCGCGTTCCCCGGGCAGAGGATGATCCTGCTGTGTGTGGGGTCTGCGATCGACGTTGGGAAGTGGCGGGCGGGCGGGTGGCTGAAACGCGATGGACCCGGTCGCCAGGAGTCCCCCGAGGAGCATGACCAGTAGCTGGGGATGAACGTGTGACCGCGGTGAAAACATCAGCTACGACTCTGGGCATCTCGGAATGAAGGCGTCTCGTTGACGCATTAACAATGGCCGGTTTTCGGAATTTCGCAATGGAGATCTGGGAAGCAAGTTTCACTCCCATCGTTGGTTATGCGGTGGGGCCCCTCCGCAGGGGTTGGCATCCGGTTTGGCACCCGCAAAGCGCCCCGATTCGGCGCTTCGGGCGCTTCCTGAGGGTGGGGGTGGCCGCACTTGCAAGACGCCGACGGCCCCCAACCATTTCCAGCGTGAGATGACCCCGGCGTGCGCTTACACGGCCCGTGCTATGTCCTTGCGAAACCCATGCTTACGGGCCAGGGCCAGACAGGCTTTCAATGACGTGACCCCGCCGGTGCAGGTGGGGTGCGACAGGGAGGCGGCCGCCACGCACACTCCCGTCTGAAGGCATCGACGCAGGTCCCATCCCTCATGGAGCCCCAGTAACACCCCGGCACAAAAGGCGTCACCTGCCCCGGCGCTGCCCGCAATCGCCTTGGCGGGCAGACGCAGCGATGGCTGGGCCAGAGATTCCCCGGAGCGGGACAAGGCAAAGCCACCTTCGGGGAAATGCACCACGACCACCTCGCGGACACCATGATCGAGGAGCTCAGCCGCCGCCTGCCGGAGGGCCTTCACGTCCAGGCGCCCGTCCTTGCGTCGCAGCCGGCGGCCAACGGTGTTGCCCGCTTCGATCTCGTTGAGGATGCAGTAGTCCACGTGGCGCAGGGCCGGCACCACCACCCGGGCGAAGCGGTCGCTGTCCTCGCTGACGACGTCCACGCAGGTTTTCACACCTGCAGCCTGGGCCTGGGCGAGCAGCCGCGCGGCCCGTGTCCCATGGCGGCGATCCGGAAGATCGAGGGCGTCGAGGAGCAGCAGGTAGCCGAGGTGAAAGATGGCGCAGGGGAGGGCGTTGAAGTCCAGGTCGCTGCCGTCCCAGAGGGCGTTGGCCCCGCGCAAGTGGAAGAAGGTGCGTCGTCCATTGGCCTGTTCGGTCATGACGTCGGTGTAGGAGGTGGGAGCCGCCTTGGTCACCTGCAGGTGGCGGGTGTGGATGCGCCGCCGCCGGCAATCCGCGAGGATGGAGGCGCCAATCGGATCTTCTCCCACCAACCCAGCCGCGTGGAGCGGGGCGGTGCAGCCAAGCTGGGAGAGGTTCACCAGGACATTGTAGGGCGCGCCTCCGGTGCCTTGGTATTGGCTGCTGATATTGGCGAGTTGTTCCCGTTGGGGATAGACATCGACCAGCTTGACCTGGTCCACGATCCAGTTGCCTCCGCCAAGAATGCCACGCCGCTTTGCGGCTTTGTGTGTTCTCATGATCCGGGAGACGGAACATCCGGCGGTGCGCGGCCGTGACGGGCCATTTGTTGTTGCCCACCAGGACTTCCGAGTGCCGCCCACTAAACGGAAGCCGACGAGTCCAAGGCAAGTGGAAAGTTGGAGGGCTCGTGCGGTGGAAGTGGTGGCGGGTCGAGTGCGTGGCCGGAGGATCGGCCAGGCATTGAGGTCCGGCAGACTAATCGTTCCAAATCCCGCCAAACCAAGAATTTCGTTCCAAATCGACCTTGATCGGGTTAGATACAGACTGTGCCGGCGAATCCGTTGAAAGGTGAGCGCGTCATCCGGGGGATCCCTGTCTCGGAAGGGGTTTGCCGTGGCCGCATCCTGGTGATTGATCCGGGGTCACGGGAGCCGATGATTGAAGTCCAGATTCCGGAGGAGGAACTGGGCCACCAACTCAAGCGGTTGGAGGAAGCGCTGGTCGCGACCCGGCGGGAGATTTTGCAGGTGCAGCGCCAGGTCAGCGAAGGTCTGGGCGCCAAGGACGCGGGGATCTTCGACGCGCACCTTCTGGTCCTGGAGGATCCGACCCTCATCGAGGAGGTCAGCCGCTGCATTTTCACGGAGAAAGCCAGCGCCGAGTATGCCTTCCAGAAGGTCACCGAGCGCTATATCCAGACGCTGAGCGCCATATCGGACGAGTATCTCAAGGAGCGGTCGGCCGACATGCGGGATGTGGCCTCGCGGGTGATGGACAACCTGTTGGGACGCCGTGAGGCCGTGGATCTGGCCCGGCTGTCGGAGCCGTGCATCATTGTCAGCCACGACCTGACCCCCAGCCGGACCGCCCAGATGGACAAGAAGATGGTGCTGGGCTTCGGCACCGAGGTGGGCAGCCGCACCTCTCACACCGCCATCATGGCGCGGTCTCTCCGCATCCCGGCCGTGGTCGGGATCGGCCAGTCCATCAGCCACCTGCACACCGGTGATGCCGCCCTGCTCGATGGCTACAACGGCCTGGTCATCATCAATCCCACCGACCAGACGCTCTTCGAATACGGCCAACTCGTGCGCAAGCACGTGACCCTCGAGGAGAACCTCAAGGTCAACCTGGACCAGCCGGCTCTCACGCTCGACGGCCATGTGGTCACGTTGAGCGCCAATATCGAGCAGCCCGACGACGCGAGCCTCGTCGCCTCCTCCGGCGCGGAGGGGGTCGGACTCTTCCGCACCGAGTATCTCTTCGTCGGTCGCGACGAACTGCCGGATGAGGAGGAGCAGTATCTGGCCTACCGGCGCGTGGCGTCCGCGATCCATCCGGCTCCGGTCGTGTTCCGCACCCTGGACCTTGGCGGTGACAAGCTCCTCTCCCACCTGGACGTGCCGGCCGAGATGAATCCGTTTCTTGGATGGCGGGCCATCCGGTTTTGCCTGCACCAGAAGGACATCTTTCGCGCCCAGCTTCGAGCCATCCTGCGCGCCAGTGCCGAAGGCAACGTCAAGCTGATGTACCCGATGATCTCGGGTCTGTCCGAACTGCTCCAGGCCAACGAGCTGGTGGAAGGCTACAAGAAGGAGTTGGAGGAGGAGGGCGTCGCGTTTGATCCTGGCATCGAGGTCGGGGCCATGATCGAAATCCCGTCCGCCGCCCTGGCCGCCCGTGAGCTGGCCCGCAAGGTCCGGTTCTTCAGCATCGGCACCAATGACCTGATCCAATACTCGCTGGCGGTGGATCGGCTCAACGAGAAGATCGCCTACCTTTATCAGCCGACCCACCCGGCCATCATCCGCCTGATCAAGATGACGGTGGAGGCGGCCCGCAGCGAAGGGATCTCCGTGAGCGTCTGCGGCGAGATGGCCTCCGATCCCCGGCTCACGCCGCTCCTCATTGGCCTGGGGGTGGATGAACTGAGCATGGCGCCCGGTTCTTTGCCCCCCATCAAGTATCTCATCCGGCGCATGAAGCTGGGCGATGCCGAGAAGGTTGCCGCTTTCGCCCTGGATGCGGAGGACAGCGCCGACATCCTCGCCGAGACCCAGGCCTATGCCGAGCGGGTGGCCCCCGCCTTGTTCGAGACCCATCTTCCGTCCGCCAGCCCCTGACCCAGTTTCCATGGAGCCCGCCCCTCGCACCCACCTCATCATCCTCGCCGCCGGCTATGCCACGCGGCTGTATCCACTGACCCGGGATCGGGCCAAGCCGCTGCTGCCCGTCGCCGGCAAGCCGATGATCGACCACGTCCTGGACAACCTCCTTCCCATGGGCGGGATCGACCAGGTTTTCGTGGTCACCAACGCCAAATTCGCCGGGCAATTCCAGGAATGGGCCGACCAGCGCTTGCGCCGTGAGGCCTCCCTGGACATCAAGGTGGTCAATGACGGAACCACCGACGAGCACAACCGCCTGGGCGCGATCGGGGACATTCACTACGTGCTCCAGCAGGAGAACGTCCAGGGCGACCTGCTCGTCGTCGCCGGCGACAACCTCTTCAGCCAGGCGCTCGAGGGCTTCGGGCCCTTCTGCACCGGGAAACAGTCGCCGGTGCTCGCCGTCTATGACGTCGGCAACCTCGAGGAGATCAAGAAATACAACGCCATCTCGACCGACGCGGCAGGGCGGATCACCTACTTCGAGGAAAAGCCGGCGCAGCCCCGGAGCACGCTGACGGGCATCGCCCTCTATTACTATCCAGCCTCCGCGCTTCCTCTCATTCGGCGCTACATCGAGGAGGGCAACAATCCCGACCAGCCCGGACGACTGGTGCAGTGGCTCTATCCGCAGATCCCTTTCTACACCTGGAAAGTGCCCGGAATCTGGTATGACATCGGATCCAAGGAGGCCCTCGAGGAAGCCCACCTCGTCTTCTCCGGGGCCGCCTCCTGAGGTCCCCCCGGCGCCCGCCCCTTTTCTTTCCGGGACGCTTGACAAGGTCGGCACGATCGCTTGCGACGCATGTTCTAGCTCCTACTCCGGCTCGCCTCTGCAGCGTAGGAGTAGGAGTAAGCGTAAGTCCTTCCCCGGATGCGCTGGGGAAAGAAGGCTGCGCAGCCGGGTTGCGACACAAGGAAAAGCATGGGTAGCCAGTGCACTCCACATCGCACCCTATCAAAGGCCCCTCACCCCCACCCTCTCCCGGCGGGAGAGGGAGCCGCAACCTCCGAGGAGGGTATGGGTTCAGATCCGAAGTCTTTCTCCGCGCCGAAGACGATTCACCCTCTCCCGCCGGGAGAGGGCAGGGGTGAGGGGCCCGCCAAACGACAACATGTTGGTCGTTCATTTCGGGCAAAGGAGAAGAGTAAGATGCAGCCGGCAGGTGTGACGGCGCCAACGCCTTGACTCGCAGACCTTGTCAACGGCTATGGCTTTTTTCCGCGAAATGTCTTGGCAAAGTTTGACCAGCGGACTATGAACGTCCTTGCTCATTGAAACCATCCCGGGCCCGTCATGGGTCCGGCATCGTCGCAGCTGAACGACAGGGAACCCCGTGAAAACCGGGGACGGTTCCGCCACTGTGACAGGCTACGAGCTCCACGTCCCGGAGTCCTCCGGGAACGGACGCCACTGGGGTGACACACCCTGGGAAGGCGGGGAGCGAGGCATGAAGCCTGGAGTCAGGATACCGGTTCAACTGTGCTCGTCCGGCGTGGTCCCCACGGACACGCCAACTTCTCCGGCAAAGAGAAGGATGAGGCCAGTCTGGCCGGACTGTTTTCGGCCAGCCATCTTGAATGCCTTCATTCTCCGATTTGGCGGGGAGTGGGGTTTTTTTTTGCCGGCATCCCGCAGGGATTCCGGACCCGCTCCCCCTGGTCTCTGAAATGTAGTTGTTCCGCCCGTTGCCGCGGCGGAAGCCACATCAGACCTGTCCATGCATCATTCATTGACTCCATCCCTGGCGATCCTCGCCACCGCCGGCATCCTTGCCGTCATCCCTTGGGCCGCCCAGGCCCTTTCCGCACAGTCCGTCCCCGACTACCAACCCGGCCTCGGCTTCGCGGTCGAGTTCGGGTCTGGCCTGGGCTACACCAACACCCAGTCCGTGCTGGGCTTGCCCAACCGAGACACCACCTACGGGGGCGTCACGCCCTTCAATCCGCCCTTCGAACGGTCCGAACTGATCTCTCTGGGCCAAGGCGGCAGCCTCCTGGTCGAACTGGAGGGCACCATCTGGAACGATCCCGGACATCCCTTCGGGATCGACTTCATCATCTACGGAAGCGCCGGCTTTATCGACATCGCCTACCCCAACGGCCTGGCCGATGAGTCGGCCTCGATGTTCGGCCAGAACCTCGGCCAAACCCGCGTCTGGGTCAGCGCCGACAACGTTGACTACTTCATGCTGGACCCCTCCCTGGCCCCGGTCGCGGATGGATTGTTCCCCACCGACGGCGCCGGTCAATTCGGGCGTCCAGTCGATCCCGGCATCACCCAGTCGGATCTGGCCGGGCTCACCCTGGAACAGATCCGCCAGCGCTACAACGGATCGGCGGGCGGCACCGGCTACGACCTGGCCTGGGCCTTGGACGGTTCCGGACAACCGGTGGACGCCGGCGCGGTCCGCTACATCCGCGTGGACGTGCTGAGCGGCCGGGCCGAGCTGGACGCCATTGTCGGGGTGACCGTTGTCCCCGAACCCGGCATGACGATGCTGGCGGGCCTGGGGCTGGCGGCCCTCTGGTTCCGGCGCCGACTTGGACACGCGCGCGCGCGATGAGCCATCGCTCCCTCAAAACCCTTCGGCCGGCCGGCCGCGGGCGACGGTGTCTGTGGCTGGCCGCCTTGGCGGTCTGCGCCTCCGTCCCACGTGTTCAGGCGGCCGAGTGGGTGGAGGACTTCTCCGCCGACCCCGCCCTGAGGGGCTGGAGTTGGTGGGGCGACCCCGCCCTGTTCCAATGGCGGCCCGCCTCCGGCGCCATGCATGTGACTTGGGACAGTTCCACCACCAACTGCTACTTCTACAGGCCGCTGGGCACCATCCTCACCCAGGACGATGACTTCCGGCTGCAGTTCGAGCTGGAGCTGGAGGAGATTGCCATCGGGGTCGATCCCGAAAAGCCCTACACCTTCGAGCTGGCGATCGGCTTTATTGGTCTTGCCCAGGCCACGCAAACCAACTTCTTTCGGGGCAGTGGCATCCACTCCACCCATGGGCCGCGCAACCTCGTGGAGCTGGATTACTTTCCCGACTCGGGGTTTGGCGCGACGGTGGCGCCGACCGTGGTTTCCACCAACAATCGGATTGCGTTCAGTGACAATCATCCCCTGGAACTGATGCCGGGACACCGTTACCGGTTCGAAATGACCTACCAGGCCTCCGACCAGATGCTGCGCACCACGGCGTGGCGTGATGGGGAGCCCTTTGGCCTGCCGCCCGGGGCCACGCTGGCCGATCTGGACCTGGCGGGCTTTCCGGATTTCCGGGTCGATACCGTTGCCGTGTGCAACTACAGCGACGCGCACCAGTCCCCGCCTCAGTTTCAGGGTTCGCTTCGGGCTCGGGGAATCTTGTATCGCGTGGAGGTGCGCGTGCCGGATCCGCCGCTCTCCCGGCTGGAAGGCCGGATGGAGGATGGAAACTGGCGGGTCACCTTCGAGGCTCGATCGCAGTGGACCTTCGTGATGGAGCGGTCGGGAGGTTTCGAGGACTGGGAAGTTGTGGACACGGCCACTCCGGACAATGACGGTCCGGCGACTCTCGTGCATTCGGATGCCGCTTCATTGGGGAGGGGGTTTTACCGGGTTCGAGCTGAGCGGCCATGAGAACGCCTCTGCGCAAGTCACCCGGGTGGACGCCTGCCTTCACGCTGGTCGAACTGCTCGTCGTGGTGGCCGTCATCGGTGTGCTGGCAGCCCTCATCCTTCCCTCGCTGGCGTCCGCCCGCCAGGCGGCGCTGCGCATCCAATGCGTCAGCCAACTGCGTCAACTCGGGCTGGCCTCCCAGATGTACTGGAATGAGCATGAGGGGCGGACGTTTCGCTACCGTGGCGCCGCCACCAACGGCGGGGACATCTATTGGTTTGGCTGGATCGAACGTTCCGTGCCGGGCAACGAGGAGCAGAGGGACTTCGACCTTCGCCAATCGGCTCTCTATCCCTACCTGCAGGGGCAGGGCGTGGAAACCTGTCCCGCCTTGCGCCGGGACGGCGAGTTCAAGTGGAAGGCCCGGGGGAGCACCTACGGGTACGGCTACAACCTTCATCTCTCCACGCCGATGCATGAGGTTCCGCTGGCCATGAGCCGCATCCGGCATCCGGAGGAGACCGTGCTCATGACGGATGCGGCGCAGGTGAACACGTTTCAATGGCCGGCCACACCGGATCATCCGCTTTTGGAGGAGTTCTATTACGTGAGCGCCCTGGAGGCCACGGCGCATTTCAGGCATCGCCTCCGGTCCAACGTCCTCTTCTGTGACGGTCATGTGGATGCCGCCGCGGCCGAGCCCGGTTCATGGGATGACCGCATGCCGGACAAGAGGGTGGGGCGCCTGCCCCGGGAATGGCTGAGGTGGGAGGGGTCGCCCTGATCGATGCGGGGGGGGGCGAACCGGTAGCCGGCGACGGTAAGGGGCCGGCTGGGAGGTGGTTTGACGCAGGTTGAACAGGCTCGGGCTGGGTCGGCCGGGGTCTCACAGCCCGTTGCCCAGGAGAAGCAGGAGAATCAGACCCACCACAATACGGTAGTAGCCGAACGCGGTGAAGGTGTGGGATTGCACGTAACGCAGCAGCCACTTGACGGCGATGAAGGAGACCATGGCCGACACCACCGTGCCGAGCAGCACCAGGCCCCAGGATTCGGTGTTGCCATCGGGATGCATCAGAGCCTTGGTGATTTTCAAGCCGCCGGCCGCCAGCATGGTGGGGATGCCGACCAGGAAGGAGAACTCCGTGGCCCGCGGACGGCTGAGGCCGAGGAGCAGCGCCAGCAGGATGGTGGTGCCCGAACGCGACGCGCCCGGGAAGACGGCGGCCATGAGTTGGCCGACGCCGACCATGAGCGCCACGGGCCAGGTGATCACGTCACGGGTCGGGCGCTTCCGCAGCCACGCTTCGACGGCGATGAACAGCACCCCGCCGATCACCAGGGCCCAGGCCACGGGCGCCACATCCTCGGGCAGGGTGAAGCCGTAGTGATCCAGGAGCACGCCGCCCACCCCCGTGAGGACGAAGGCCGTCACGACCTTGATGGCATCCTGGCGGGCGGCGGGATCCCGCCAACCCAGGAGCATGGCCTTGCATTGGCGTGAGAACAGGGGGATGACAGCGAGCACTGCGCCGGACTGGATCACGATGTTGAACAGGTCCGAGCGGGGCTCGAGCCAGTGGCCGGCGATGAGGAGATGTCCCGTCGAGGAGACGGGAATGAATTCGGTGATGCCTTCGATGAGGCCCAGGATGATGACGGCCAGCCAGTCCGACACGGCGAGGTTTTGGACCGAAAGCCAGGCGGGACACAAGCAGCAAATGACATCCGCCCTCCCGGGAGGGGAGGGCGGATGTCCGCAAAAGGGGGGCGGCCGGAGAGGTCCGCGGGGCTACTTGTTGCCGAACCAGGACTTGACCATGCCTTTGCCTTCGGTGGTGTTCTGCTTGACCTTGAGCTGGCCGAGGATGGATTGCCAGCCGATGAGCAGCTTGTGCCACTGGTTCTCCACGCTGCGCAGCCCGTTCTCGTTCATCTCGCTGAGGAAGCGGATGGACGGGCCCGAGGAGATGAGGGCATGGACATCGTCCCGGCTGATCCCGCCGCAGTCCATCGAGGAGAGGATCAATTCCAGCTCCTGGGTGAGGACGCTTTTGATCTCCATGAACTGGTTTTCATCTTCCTGGGTGAACTTCTTCTGCCGGGCCATGTTCATGAAGTTGTGGAACTGCTTCCAGCATTCAAGGTAGTTCTCCATTCGGAGGATGAGTTCTTCGATTTTGGTCTTGCTCATAACCGCCTGTCAGTTTTTGTGTTGGTGATTGGATCCGTGGGTCAAGGTGAGGGGGGTCAAAAAGACAATCGCCCCGCCTCGCATTTCACGGGCATGGAGCTTGAGCGCGCTGTAGTGCACGAGCAGCTCGGTGAGGGGGCTCTCGGCCTGCTTGGCACTTTGGAACACGGCCAGGATGCGGCGGCCCAGCTCGTTGAGGTGTTCCTGGGGAAAGGAGCCCGAGAGAGTGGAGGTCATGACCCGGCCTTCACGGTCCACGGTGAAGCTGCCCTTGGGGATGGGGGCCAGCTTGCTGTTGCCTTTGCTGAATAAACGATCTAGGAGGCCCATTTTGCGAGAATGCTTTTGATGAGATCGCGCGTGTGCTCACCCGAGAGGGTGGGCGCCATGCCAATGGTCAGGTCCGTCGTGCCGCACGCGGTCAGGGCGATCTTCTTCTGCTGCCCGGTGGCGAGCACTTCCTGCAGGTGACCCACCTGCAGCTTGTCTCCCAGGTCCTGCAACCCGTCCCAGGCGTCCCGGGACCACGCCGACATGGCGTCGGGGTTGTCGAGACCGAAATAGTCGCGCGCCCTGGCCTGCCCTTTCTCCTGCGCCATGATGAACTCCACGCCGGGCATCTGGGCCAACTCCGCCAGGAGCGACGCATTCTGCGACACCGGCACCCGCGGCTCGCCCTCCGCCGTCGGTTCCTGGTTGTTGAAGATGCTCGCGGCCTCGTCCATGGCTTGCGCCGTGTTCAACAACAATCCCTGGTAGGAGGTGAAGATGGTGCGTTCGCGCGCCGAGTCCGGCGGCAAGACCTCAAAGGTCCCGGTGCGCCAGGTGAGGATGCGGTGGAAGGCCTGTTCCGAACCCAGGTCGCCGAGCGAGGCGTCAACCACCTCGCCCTTGTCGATGAAGATCCGGGCGTCCTGCCGGCCGTTGGTGATGCGGAGTTGGCAGGAGTTCTGGGATAGGCACTCAAGCTGGATGATGTCCACCAGGCTCTTGCTCTGGATCCCGCGGAACCCGCCCTCGGCCTCCTGGACCAGCAACGTCTCGAACGCCTCCATCAACAAGCCAATCTCCTGGTCGGACTCCGGCTTGGTCCAGAATTGATCCACCCCCAGCGCGTAGGCGCGGTTGCGGAATTCCTCATCGCGAATGCCGGTCAATGCCACCATGCGAAGCTGCGGGTATTTGCGGCGCGCGATCGAAATGACCTGCAACCCGTCCATGCGCGGCAGGTTCAAGTCCACGCTGAAGAGCGTGAACGACTCATTCTCCAGCATCGAGAGCGCCCGCGGACCGTTGGCCGCCACCTTGACCTCGGGCAGGCTGGGCAGATGCCGGCTAAACATTTCCCTGTAGAGCTCCAGAAAGTCCTGGTCGTCGTCCAGCAACAGTATTTTCGGCTGAGTCGCCATGATGTATCTCCACCTGCCTGTCTTCATCGGCAGGCCATTCGAAAACATCAGAGCAAAATCCAAGCCGCATTTTGCCATCTTCAAAATGGCACGAAATCATTCTCCCACAGGGATGTGGCCCCCGATGTGCTACCTCGGGGCTCCGGCATGTTTGGGCGATTATCAAAACTGTTCAGGAAAGGCAGCGACCCTGCCTCATCGGCTCCCGAGCGTTCTCCCGTGGTTTCCGCGCCAGTCTCCGAACCGGACCCCCCTCCGGAAAGTGTGACCGAAGCGATCGAGGAACAGGAAGCCGCCACCCCCGTTTCCGCCGCTTCCGGCGACACGATCAAAATCCCCCTCAACGCCATTATCAAACAGGTCCCCCGGGAACTGTTCCGGCGTGGCGCAGGGAATACCGCCGTGCGCGGCTATTATTTCCTGCCCAGCGAGGAAGCTTTGGATCAACTGGCCACCGGCGCCGTCAAGGTCAGCATCGGCGAACTCCGCAAGGTGGCCCCCAAAGGCCTCTTTGTTGAGTCGGCCGACAAGGAAAGTGAGCTTGTCTCGCTTCCGCTCCGTGAAATCCTGCGCCGTCTCAAACCGGAGCACTACGAACGCCGCAACGACCAGGTCCGCGTCGATGTCCCCGAGTCGGTGTCCGAACTGTTCGGGCCCAGAGGCGAAGCCCTCAGCGAAGTGCGCATCCTCAAGAAGGATGAACTGCGCAACACGTCCGGCGCCTCCACTGCCGCCGCGCCGGCGGCGGCCACTGCCTCCCGGAGCGACACCGAACACTCCGTCTCCTTTGCCGGCCCGGCTCCGAAGCCACCTTTCGAGCCCTCGACGCCGCACGCCGAGCCCAACTCGCCGATCGCAGTTCCCGATGCGCTCCGTGAGATCATGGCCAAGAATGCCGCTGCCCGCGCCGCGGGCGCTCCAGCTCTGCCCGGCGCACCTGTCCCCACACGACCGCCCGGACAAACGCTCAGTCCCTATTCCATTCCCGGCTCCGCCTCTCCGGCAGCGTTTCCGCAACGACCGGCATCGACGCCGGCCTCGCCACCCACTCCTCCGGTGAAGCCTGCCGCACCGCTGGCTCCCTCCTCGCGTCCCGCGCCCTTGCCCCAGGCACAACCTCGTCCTCTGCCCACGGCACCGACGGCAGCTCCTGCTCCCGCCGCGCCTCAGCCCGCCGCTGCGACTCAGTCTGTTGCCATCCCGCTGGATGAGATTTCCGCCGAATGGCCTGACTCGATCCGCCAGGAGATTGCCTATCTCCAGCTTGATTCGGCACATTGCCACATTCCATATCCGGAACTGGCCAAGGGAATGAAGCAGGGGCGCGTGTCGTATCCATGGGAGGAATTGCGATCATGGCTCCAGCCCCCGGCCCCGGCAGATTTTGCCACCAACCAGGGTGAAGTCATTCTGGACATCGGCCTGCAGAAGCTGATGCCCCACTTCCTGAAAGGCCGCTCGTCGGGATCGCGCCGGTCTTCGCAGGGACTCTCCGGTGTGCCCAGCGCGACGGAGATTCCCGATGTGTTCCAGAACAACGCGGCTCCCGTGCCTTCCGTGCAAGCAGGCCCCGTAGCTCCCGCCGCGCCGGCGCCGGCGACCCGTCCGTCGGCTGCACCCGTGCCTCCCGCCGAGCCGACGGGACTGGATTCGATTCCCAATCCCTTTGCGCTCCCCGCTCAGCCGGCTGCGCCGGCACACGCGGCCGCCGCCTCACCTGCGCCCGCCGCCCGTTCACGATCGGGCTCAGGTTCCATTCAGGGAGACGTGTTCGAGATCGAGCTCGAGGTGGTCAGCGCCGATTGGCCCGTGCCGGTCCTTAGCGAATTGGAGTCCAAGGGGCTTAGCAACAGCAAGGTGGCCATCCCCCGTTATGTCCTCGAAGAGGACCTGAAAACCGGCAAGATCGAGCACAACTGGGCGGATATCTGCGGTTGGATTCAGGACTATCCAGGGGACCCGGAATATTCCGAGCACGCGGCTCATCGTGTCACCATGCCGTTGCACGTGATCGCGCCGCTCTTTTTCGCCCGGCGCTCCCAGCAGGCTGCGCCCAAGCCGTTTGTCCCCTCGGACATCCCCGATGTCTTTGGAACCGATCAACCGGCTCCCGCTATGGCGCCGGGATCCGTCGCCCCCGTCGCTCCGGCGGCCCCGGTTCACACCACACCCGACGTGCCGGTCACGCCGGAACCCCAAGCCCATGCAGCTCCGGTCACGGCACCCCAGCCGGCCGCGACCGCCGCACCCCAACCCGAGTCGGCCCAGCCGGCACCCACCAATATCGCCGAGTTGTTCGGCGAGCCGGGTAAGAAGAACTGGACGCCCAACGAGATTGTGAACAAGACGGCCGGGCTGAACGGCGTGGATGGCGCCCTGATCGCCCTCCAGGACGGACTGCTGGTGGCCTCCTGCATGCCCCCGGAATGGAAGACGGAAACGGTGGCGGCGTTCCTGCCGCAGATGTTTGGTCGCATGGACCAATACGCCCGCGAGCTGAGCGTGGGCGACCTCAAGAGCTTGGCCATCACGGTCGGGCAGGGGACCCTGGTCGTATTCAACGCCGGCCTCACCTACTTCGCCGCCATGGCGCGAGGAGGGCGTTCCGTTCCCATGCAGGAACTGACCTTGATCGCAAACGAATTGAGCCGACACACCAAGTAACCCTACCCGACGAAGCTTATGGCGTTAATCAACCAGGCAACCAAAGAACTCCAGGTCAAGGTCGTCTATTACGGCCCCGCAATGGGCGGCAAGACGACCAACCTGGTCCAGGTCCACGACCATGTCCAGACCGCCCAGGGCAACAAGGGCAAGCTCGTCTCGCTGGCCACCAGCTCCGATCGAACCCTGTTCTTCGATTTCCTTCCCATCGAGGCCATGGCCATCAAGGGATTCAAGACGAAGTTCCAGCTCTACACCGTGCCGGGCCAGGTCATCTACAACACCACGCGCCAGCTCGTCCTCCGCGGCGTGGATGGCATCGTCTTCGTGGCGGACTCCCAATACGAGAAGATGGAGGAGAACGTGAAGAGCTTCTCCAACATGGAGGACAACCTCAAGAGCCTGAACATGAACCTGGCGGACATCCCCTATGTGCTTCAATACAACAAGCGCGACCTGCCCAACGTGGCGCCGGTGGACTACATGGAGTTCCTGCTCAACAACCGCGATGAGCAGGTGCCCTCCTTCACGGCCAGCGCCAGCAAGTGTGCCGGGGTGTTCGAAACCCTGAACATGATCACCCGCCTGCTTCTCCACAAGTTCATCAACGAAGGCCAACGGAAAGTCGCGTGATATGCCCACGCTCCCCCAGATCATCGAAGAGGACGTCACCACGTTGAACGAGGCCATGCGGGAGTTGCTCTTCCAGAGCGACTCCACCTGCGCCCTCGTCATCGACAAGGGTGGCTTTGTGCTCACGCAGGTCGGGCCGGCGGACATGTTCGACAGCGTGACGCTCTCAGCCCTCTCCGCCGCCTCCTACGCGGCCACCGAGGGCATTGCCAACCTGGTTGGAGAACAGACCTTCAGCAGTGTCTATCAGCAGGGCGAGAAACACAGCCTCCTGGTCCATCACGTGGACGAGTTCTGCCTGCTGGTGGTGGTGTTCAAGGCCCAGATCAGCGTCGGCGCGGTGAAGTACTTCGCCGTGGAGACCATCAAGAAGATCGCCGCCCAACTCAAGGTGGCCGAAGATCGCGACCCGGGCAAAGGCCTCGACCTCTCCGAGCTCGACCTGGCCGATCCCAGTCCACTCTTCCGCAAAACCGCCTGAGCCGGTCCGATGGGATCAGGGCGCTTACCATGAACCGGCTTGTTTGATGCACTTCTATAAAGGCCCCTCACCCCATCCCTCTCCCGCCGGGAGAGGACTTCGACGAGCTCAGTCGAGCGGAGACCCGTCCTCCGCGCGGAGAAAGGCTGCTTCACTTATCCCTCCACCCCGGGCTGGCTTGCGGTTCCCTCTCCCCGCGGGAGAGGGCTAGGGTGAGGGGCCTTGCATCAGTAGGGTTCCAGGGGGCGGTGGTCAGGTCCAAGCGGAACAGGCGGCTCCCCACGAACCGGACCTTCCGCCGGCTTCAGCCCAGCCTGCTGTGGGACCCGTCGCAAAAGGGCGGCGTGCCCGAATGCTTGCAGGCGCACCACGCCACATTCCCGGCCTCGGTGACCTCCACCTTGCGCGGAGCCAGCCCCGTGCCCTGGTGGGACCCGTCACAGAACGGCTGGTTGGCCGAGCGGCCGCAGGCGCACCACCAATAGGTGCCCGGCTCCACCTTCTGCACGATCGGTCTCTTCTGGGGGATGTTCGGTTCAGCCATGGCGTTTTCCTTTCTTGCCCCGCTTGGACCGGGCGGCGGCGGCAACACGTGCCGCCACCTTCAGTCGCAGGGCGTTGAGCCGGATGAATCCCGTGGCGTCGTCCTGATTGTAGGCCTGCGTGGGATCCGCCTCCATCGTCGCGATTTCCGGGCGGTAGAGGCTGAGCGGGGACTTGCGGCCCGCGGTGATCAGGTTGCCCTTGTACAGCTTGACCCGCACCGTGCCGGTCACATTGCGTTGCGACTCCGTGACCAGCGCCTGCAGCGCCAGGCGTTCCGGCGAAAACCAGAAGCCGTAATAGACCAGCTCCGCATACTTGGGAATAAGGGAGTCGCGCAGGTGCATGACCTCGCGGTCCATGGTCAGGCTTTCCATCTGGCGATGGGCGAAGTGCAGGATGGCTCCGCCCGGCGTTTCATACACGCCCCGCGACTTCATCCCGACGAAGCGGTTCTCCACGAGGTCCACCCGGCCGATGCCATGCCCGCCACCGAGCCGGTTGAGCGTCTGCATCACCTTCAGGGGGCTCATCCTCTTTCCATTCACGGCCACGCACTGGCCGCGCTCAAAATCCAGGGTCACATATTCCGGCCGGTTCGGCGCATCCTCCGGCGACACGCTCAGCTTGTACATGCCCTTATGGCGGGGGGCCGAGGCATCCAGCCACGGGTCTTCGAGGATGCCGGCCTCGTAGGAGATGTGCAGGAGATTGCGGTCCATCGAATACGGCTTGCGCGCGCTGGCCTCGACCGGGATGCCCTTGCGCTCGCAATACCGGATCATGGCCTTGCGTCCCGGAAACTGGTCGCGGAAACGCTCCTCCCGCCACGGGGCGATCACCTGCAAGTCCGGGGCCAGCGCCGCCGCCGTCAGTTCAAAGCGCACCTGGTCGTTGCCCTTGCCGGTGGCGCCATGCGCCAGCGCGCCGGCCTTCTCGCTTCGGGCGATCTCCACCATGCGCTTGGCGATGAGCGGTCGCGCGATGCTCGTGCCCAGGAAATACTGGTCCTCGTAGATCGCCCCCGCCTGCATCATCGGAAAGATGAAGTCCCGCGCAAACTCCTCCTGCAGGTCGTCAATGTAGGTCTTGCTGGCCCCGGTCCGGCGCGCCTTCTCCTTGAGTCCATGCACTTCCTCCTCCTGGCCGATGTTGGCGCAGAAGGCGATGATGTCCGCCTGGTAGGTTTCCTTGATCCAGGAGACGAGCACCGATGTGTCCAGGCCCCCGGAATATGCCAATACGATTTTCATGGGTTCACTGTCGAACGCCGTGACTTAAGGACAAATGGCTGGACGTGAAAAGCATTTTCGTTCCGGCGCCTTCACCCTTTTCAAGCTTGCCGCCGCGCGGGCAATGGTGTCCCTTAGAACACCCATGATCGCTTTGCGCCTCTGCGGTTGGACCGCATGTTTTCTGGCTTGGGCCGCCTCCGGCCATGCCCAGTTGACCGAGCCCGTTCGCAAGCCCCTGCGGGGCGCCCGCATGCCCGCCCTCAGCCCGGACGGCAAGCGCCTGGCCTTCGTGTATCGCGGCGACATCTGGTCCACCCAGGCCAAGGGCGGCAAGGCCACACCCCTCACGCTTCACATCGAGATGGATGCCTACCCGCTCTTCTCCCCCGATGCCAAGTGGGTGGCCTTCGCCAGCAAGCGCCATGGGAACTGGGATATCTTCGCCGTGCCCTCCATCGGAGGCGCCGCCCAGCGTTTGACCTTCCACAACGGATCGGAGATCCCCACGGGGTGGAGCCCGGACGGCACATGGATCCTCTTCGGAACCCGGCGTGATGCGCCCGCTTACGGTCTCTATGGCGTGAATGTGGAGACGCTCCAGACCCGGCTGTTCTGCGAGGATTACGCCTCCCTCAACCATCCGAGCTGGTCGGGTGACCAACGCAAGTTGGTGTATGGACGCTACGGATTTCATTGGACCCGGCCCCGCTACCATGGCTCCGGCGCCTCCGAACTGTGGGTCCTCGACGTGGACACCCAGAGCCGTCACGCGGTGACCGACTCCGGACGCCAGCATCTCTGGCCCCAGTTCCTGCCCGACCAGGAACATGTACTGACGGTGTGCGTCGGGGAGGAGACACCCTCCGCCAGCACCCTCGAGAACGTCATTCCCAAGGTGGAAGACCATCCCCTCCGCACGCCCAATCTATGGCGGTTCGATCTGGAAGGGGCAGGGGAGCAGCTCACCCACTTCACCGGTGGCGGCGTGCGATGCCCCACGGTCGCCTCGGAATCCGGCGACATCGCGTTCGAATACGAGGAGGATCTCTGGCTCCTGCCAACCGGGCAGGAAAAACCCTCGCGCATTCGTCTCTTCGCCGCCGTGGATGAGAAGGAAACCGGACGCCAATCCGAAACCATCAAGCAGGGGGCGACCGAAGCCGAACCCTCCCCCGACGGCAAGACCGTCGCCTTCGGATTGCGCCGGGACATCTGGACCATTCCCGTGGACAAGCCCGACGGAGTGGCCGGCCGCAACGCCGAGTTCGCCGAGCGGCTGACCGATTGGGTTGGCGACGATTCGGACTTCTCCTGGTCGCGCGACGGGAAGAAACTCTATTTCACCTCCGACCGCCGCTTCAACAACCGCGTCTTCGAGCTGGACATCGAGTCGCTTGACGTCTCCCCGGTCTGGAATCGGATGGAGGATGTCACCGGGCTCAAGGTCTCGCCCAAGGGTGACCACCTGACCTTCTGGGTGGCCGGATCGGAGGGCGGACTCTGGCTCTGGACGCTCGCCACGGGCGAGGCGCGCCGCCTGGTCAAGGTGCCGGGCGCCCAGTGGCGCGGCAATGGCGGAGGCAACTTCGCATGGTCCCCCGACCAGCAATGGATCGCCTACACCTTCTACGGGGAAAGCCGCGTCTGGAACATCTGGATCGTGCCCGTTCAGGGCGGGGACCCCGTTAATGTCACCCAGCTCTACGCCCACCACAGCCAGCCGACCTGGTCCCCCGACGGCAAGTACCTCTTCTTCCAAAGCAACCGCGACGGCGCCGGCCTCTACGTGCTGCCCCTGGTCAAGGAACCGGTCCGCAGTGACGACACCGACATCAAGTTCTCCAAGCCGGACGGCGACGTGCAGGTGGTCATTGACTTCGAGGACATCACCCGCCGCATCCGCAAGCTGGCCTCCCAGAACCCCGACGATGACCTCACCATCACGCGCGATGGCACGCTGTTCTTCCTTTCCCAGGGCGATGTCTGGAGCGCCTCCTATGACGGCAAAACGGTCCGACGCCTGACCAATGGCGGCGGCAAGTCCGCGCTCCGCCTGGCCGGAGAGGATCGGAAGGTGTTCCACATGCAGAACGGCGAGCTGTGGACGATGAACGCGGATGGCAAAGGCGGGAAGAAGGTGGAGTTCACGGCCGAGTGGGACCGGGATGTGCGGGCCGAGCGCCAGGCCGCCTTCACCCAGTTCTGGCGTTCCTATCACCGCGGCTTCTACGATCCCAACTTCCATGGGCGCGACTGGGAAGGGATCCGCCAACGCTATGAGCCCCGCCTGGACGGCGTCGAGACATCGGAGGAGTTCGCGACCCTGCTGCAGATGATGGTTGGCGAATTGGAGACCTCCCACGCCGAGGTCAAGCCGGCCAGTGGCGGTCCTTCCTCCCCCACCACACCGCACGTCGGTTTCACGTTTGACTACACGTATGAGGGCCCCGGTCTCCGCGTGGCCAAGGTTCCCGAGGGGGTGCCCGCCTGGTACCCGGAAACCCGCATCGAGGAGGGCGACTACGTGCTTGAGATCAACGGGGAACCGGTCACCGCCGGGGAACGGCTCTACGACCGGATCAACAACAAGCACAATCGCGAGTTTGAGTTCCTGGTCAATGACCGGCCCGAACGCGAAGGCGCCCGGTCTGTGAAATACAAGGTCCTCTCCCAGGACGAATGGCGGGATCTCCTCTACAACAACCATGTCGCGGACCTGCGCGAACATGTCGAAGACCGGACCGGTGACCGCGTCGGATACATCCACATCTCCGCCATGGGCCGCGGTAACCAGGTCCAGTTCGAGCGCGAGACCTACGAGTACATGGTGGGCAAGGAGGCCATGATCATCGATGTCCGCTTCAACTCCGGTGGCAACATCGCCGACACCCTCATCGACTGGCTGGAACGCAAGCCTCATGGCTATGTGCGCCCGCGCGACGCCTCGCCCCAGGTCTCGCCCCAGCGCGCCTGGACCAAGCCCATCGTCGTGGTCTTGAACGAACACAGCTTCTCCAACGCCGAGATCTTCTCCTACGCCATGCGCGAGCGCGGCCTTGCCCGGCTCGTCGGCCAGCCCACGCCCGGCTACGTCATCTGGACCAGCGACCTCTCCCTCGTCGATGGCACCCAGGCACGGATGCCCCAGAGCGGATCGTATCGCATGGACGGCACCACCCAGGAAAACAACGGCGAGGTGCCCGATTACCCGGTGGCGCTCCCGCCGGAAGATTGGCTGGCCGGTCGCGACCCCCAGATCGACCGGGCCATCGACCTGCTCTTCACTCCCACCCCGGAAGGCACCGTGGCCGACAAGGAGAAGCAGGATGCCACTCCCGCTGCGTCCGGGGGAAGTGAGCGGTAGGCGTTGATGAACGTTGACCGCTGATTGGTTTCCCAGGAGGAGCCGCCTAAAGGCGGGACCACGAACCGGACTCGTAGCCGCCGCCGTGAGGCGGTGGTCTCGTCCTGGAAACTCAGTTCGGCGTGACGTCGCCTTCTTCGGTGACCGTAATCTCCTTGGACATCTCGGTCTGCTTGCCGCCGGACTCGGGCTTGCGCTCAATGTTCACGACAATGCAGCCGGAGGTGATCCAGGCCAGCAGAAGCAGGGAGGCACAGAGGGACGAGATTCGTTTCATGGGCGCGATCCTACGCGGAGGAACGTCGGATGGCAATGCCGCGGGTGGGAAGAGGGCGGAAGGCAGCAGGGCGCTTGACAAAGTCGGCACGGGCGCCTGTGGCGCAGGTTCTTGCTCTTACTCTTACTCGCCTCTGCAGAGTAGGAGTAAGAGTAAGTCCTTCCCCAGACGCTGCTGGGGAAGGAAGGCTGCGCAGCGGGTTGCGACACAAGGTGAAATATGGGCGAGGAGAGCACCTTAGATCGCACCCTATCAAAGGCCCCTCACCCCAGCCCTCTCCCGTCGGGAGGGGGAGACCTGTCCTCCGCGTGGAGAAAGGCTCCTGCGCTCATCCCTCTCACCCATCCCGGCTCGCTGTTCCCTCTCCCCTCGGGAGAGGGTCAGGGTGAGGGGCCCGGTACAACGACAACATGTTGGTCGTTCTTTTCGGATCAAGGGTAAGAGCAAGATGAAACCGGCAGGTCTGATGGCGACAACGCCTCGACTCGCCGACTTTGTCAGCAGCCCTGCGGAAGGCAGTGGGCCGTGAAGGTCGGCTGCCGATTCAACAATTAACAATTGACCATGCCCAGTGAACAATCCGGGCCAACCGCTTTTTTTGTTGATCGAGAATTGTGCATTGTTAACCGGGCATTGGGCGAATTGGTGAGCGGTGAGGCAGGAGAGGCTAATCCTCCTCGACAAACGGCAGGAACGCGATTTTGCGGATGTAGCCCGAGTCGTGCTCGCAGATGTAGAGGTCGCCCCGCTTGTCGATCGTGATGGCGCGGATCTCGCTCATCCGCAGTTGGAGCGGATTGTAGAACCATGTCCCGTCACCCGCATGGGTGTTGCGGCTGTTGTCCCCGTTCACGAACAGGTGGATGTATCCGTCCGTGTCCACGTACCATATCTGGCCGCCGTGATGCGTCCCGAGGAAATAGCCGCCCGTGGGGAGAAAGGCGGCGGTGCGCACCTGGTCCAACCCCGTCTCCAGGGCCAATTGTCCGTCCCCGCCGCCGAACGCGGTGCCGTTGCCGGCGATGATGGCCTTGCCGCCGTCGCTTTCCACCCGCCAAACCAGGTGGCTGCCGCGGTCGGTGACGATCAGGTCATCCGTGATGGGGTGGCGCGTGATGTTGCCCAGTTCGGCAAAGGGATAGGTCTCGATGGGAAAGGCGGTGAACTGGGTGATGCCGCCGGCTGATGTCCACTTCCGCACCACGTTTTGTGCGGCGTAGTAGATCTCGGTTTCGTCCTCGTTCACCCACAGCCCGCGCCCGACGAAGATGAATCCCGTGTCGAACAGGATCGTGCTGATCAATCCGTTGGTGTCCACGCGCCGGATCTTGTGGTTGCGCAGGTCGAGAATGAAGAGCGTGCCGTCCCCCTTCACAAACAATCCATTGGGCTCGTTGAGGTGGCATTGGGTGGCGAGAGTGGGGCTGTCGGGCCCGTTGCCGGCGGTGTTGACGCCCGCCACGGTGGTAATGATGCCGTTGGTGGAGACCTTGCGGATGGCGTGTGCCCACTTGTCGGCGATGTACACGTTCCCCGCGTCGTCGGCCATCGCGATGTGCGGCCGCGAGAGTTCGGCATTGGTGGCCCAGCCTCCTTCAAACTGCGCCTCCCAGTAGTTCACGCCGTCCGCCGGCTGGTTGCCCGCCCCGGCAATGGTCGTGAGCAAGCCATAGCTGTGGATGAGATTGGTGAAGCCCGGCTGGCCCGAAGGTGTGCCGGGCGTGAGGTCCGACGCGTAGGCTCGATAATACGCTTGAGACCCGCCCTCAGGGGCCCGAACCGTGGCCGTCTCTGAGGTGGTCACCACGTTGACCTTGGGCCGCCAAGGGCCAAGGACGCCAGGAGCGCCCTCCACCGTGACGACGCCCTTCGGGAAGGTGTTGGTGAGAGTCAACCACCCATTGCGTTCCAGGGAATGGATTTTGAACGGCTGGGCGTACAGAGCTTCAAGGCAGAGCGTGAGGCCGAGCGCTATGATGATGGATTTCATGGCAGAGCGATAATCACTAGCCCATCACATGGGTAAAGTCGAGCCGCTCAATTTCCAATGAAACCGTGGCGAGACAAGGTGGGACGAGTGTCCTGGGAAGGAGGGAGTCGGGCTTGCAGCCCATTCTAAGACCTGGCCGCGGTCTGTAGCCGACGCAAGGGGGCGGATTCAGCGCCGTGCGCCGGCCCAGTTAGGCCGAGTCACCTTGCCGGCCACTTATTAAGCGGGTTGCCAGGTGAGCACCATGTGTATCTGTTTACAAGGGTGGTTGAACTTGACACTAAATGCTCCACGCGATATAAGACATCAATCCCGACTTCAGTTTCCCTCGGGCCTGCAGGCCTACAAAACTCTGGTGAGGGTGCCTGTACCGCATTGATGAAGGTATGTTTTCGGATTCACCACCGGGCATTGCCCACCATTGCCTCTACGGTTGGAAGTGGCCACTGCTGGTCTTGTCCCTCTGGCACGTGGTTTCTGCACCCGCTCAGGTGTCTCCTTGCTCTATTCCCAGCTTCCTGTCGTCCGGCCCCTTCGAGGCAGGTAGCAATTGCGTGGACATCGCCGCCGGGGATTTCAATCACGACGGCTTCCTTGACTTGGTCGCGGCCAACCAACAGTCCTTTGACATTTCGGTGTTCCTGGGTATGGGAAGTGGCGCCTTTGCAAGTGAGGTCACGTATGCGGTGGGCTTATTTCCCCAGGCCGTCGTCACCGGCGACTTCAATCAGGACCGACGGGCTGACATCGCGGTGGCACTCTCGACGTCTCCAGGAAGCCTCCAAATTCTCAAGGCCAATCCCGACGGAACCTTCCAACTGCCCGTCAGCCATGCGGTGGGGGTTAATCCCATTTCCATGGTTTCGGCGGACTTAAACAAGGATGGGGCACTTGATTTAGCCGTCGCCCACGTGGGTGGGGTGGGCATTTTGCTGGGAAAGGGGGATGGCAGTTTCGAGGATGCATTCGATATCCCTGCGGGTGACGACCCGTTCGACGTCGTGGCTGCCGACCTGAACCGCGACGGCTGGCCGGATCTGGCCGTGGTCAACCAGTTGTCCGACGTCGTGGCCGTGTTGCTGAACCAGGGGAATGCCCTCTTCGCGAACCCTGTATCCTATCCCGTGGGCGCCTATCCGGAGGCGCTTGCCGCCGGGGACCTGGACCTGGATTGGCAATTGGATCTCGCCGTGGTTCACGGCGAAGGACTGTCTTTGCTCATGGGAGTCGGGGACGGCACTTTCGAGTCGCCGGTGGATCATCCACTGGACACGTTCCCTGTGGATGTCGTGGTGGAGGACCTAACGGGAGATGGATGGCCGGAGGTCGTTCTGGCGGATGACAACAGCCTCACCGTACTGCCGGCCACCGGGGAGGGGGCATTCGCGGCGCTAGAAAATTATGATGCCGGCTCCAGTACGTTTGCGGTGGTTGCCGGTGACTTTGACGGCGATTGGGCCAGCGACCTGGCCGTGGCGAATTTCAACCTGTCCGACCAAGGCGTCCATGTGCTGGTCAATGCCTGCGCGGGCGCCACCCCGTCCGTGACGATCCGGCGTGAGTCCACCGGGTTGACGCTGGGCTGGGATGTGTCGCTCTTCGGCTATGCGCTCGAATCGGCATCTCCATCAGAAACGTTACGATGGTCGCAAGTGCTTCAGGCCCCAGGTCAACACGAGGGCCGATGGGAAGTCTTTCTGAGCAAGGATCCAGGCGCGCAATTCTTCAGACTGCGAAAGCCATGATGCCTCGCAGGGAGCGAGGGTAGAGTGCCCTCCGCAAGAGCTGTGCGGACGAGTGACATGCAGATGAAACTTGCAGTGACGACGACGAGCCTGAAGTGGGTTGCCATGGTCCATCTCCTAGGCAGTGCGATGTCGCTCCCGGGTGCTTGCGACCCGTTCGATTTCGTTGAGCAAGGCCCCTTCGCCGCGGGTTCCGTTCCCGTGGCCGTGGCCGCCGGCGACTTCAACGAGGACGGTCGTGCTGATCTTGTCGTGGCCAACCGCTTCTCCGCCAATCTCTCCGTTCTGTTGGCCTCTGCCGACGAGACCTTCCTCCCGGCGACCTCCTACGGCGTCGGTCCCAGCCCTTCCGCGGTGACGGTTGGATTCCTTGATGACGACAGCCATCTGGATCTGGCGGTGGCCGATGCAGTGTCCACCGATGCCTGGGTGCTTCTGGGCAACGGCGATGGATCTTTTCAAGCCCCTCTTTCGTCGATGGTCGGCGAGGTCTCCCGTTCCATCGCGGCGGCCGACCTTGACGGCGATGCCATCCCTGACTTGGTGCTCGCCAACCGCGAGATCGGCGAGATCTCCATCCTCCTTGGTGATGGCACAGGACACTTCACCTTTGAAACATCCCTATCGGCGGGAGTGGATCCAACGCACGTGGCGGTTGCCGATCTGGATGGTGACGAGGCACTGGATCTTGTGGTTGCCAATGCGGCGCTGTTTGATGTGCCTCCCAGTGTCTCGGTCATCATCAGCCGCGGTGGAGGCGCCTTTCGCAACGCTGTGAACTACACGGCCGGTGTCAGTCCGCGGTCAGTGGCCATTGGCGACTTTAATGGTGATGATGTGCCGGATCTGGCTGTGGCCAACTTCGGCGGGGTGGTGGGCGGAACCTTCACCAACAGTTCGATCTCCGTCTTGCTGGGCGAGGGGGGCGGGTCCTTCCACCCACCCCTTCACTATGAGGCGGGCGAGGGTCCAATCTTCTTGGCCTTGTCCGACCTGGATTTCAATGGAAATGTGGACCTGGTCGTGGTCAACAACCGGTCCCGCGACGTCTCTTTTCTTCTCGGGCAGGGAGATGGAACGTTTGATCCCTCGATCAATCAGGCGGCCGGTTTTGGCCCTCAGCAGTTGGCGATTGGGGACTACAATGATGACCGTGCGGACGACCTGGGGATTGTCAACAGTAGCGGCGTGCTGGTGCTTTTGGCTCCGGTCGATCATGAGCCGCCCGTCCTGCTTTCCCTGCCTGAACCTTTTGCTCAGTTCCAGTGCCCGGCGGAAGTGCCGCCGCCACCATTGGTGACCGCCATGGATGTGTGCGATGAAAGTGTCGAGGTGTTTCTGACGGAAGAAGCGACGGGTGACGCTTGCATGCAAGTCATCGAGCGGACGTGGTCGGCAGTGGATGCCGCGGGCAACCTGGCCACCTTTATGCAGACCATCACCATCGAGGACACCCAAGGTCCAGTCCTCGTCAAGGGGCAGATCGCGCCCGGTTATCAGTCTGTCGCCGAGGCGGAGGCTGCGGCGGTGGCCGCGACGCAATTCAATGACAATTGTATCGTGACGCCATACGCCTCCACCGTAGGCTCCTGTGAGGTCGCCATCACCGTCACGGGACGAGACGCCTGCGGTAATGAGCAGAGCGTCATCTACAACACTCAAATCAACAATGTCCCCCCGTTGCTCCTCGGCCTGCCCGCACCTGAGGTCGGCGTCCAATGTCTGGTGCACATCCCGCCGCCACCAACGGTGACGGCCATGGACGACTGTCAGGGAGCCGTTCCGGTTCAATATTCCGAAAACCTGGTGGGCATGGACTGTCAGCAGAGCCTGCTGAGGACATGGACAGCGGCCGACTTGGCCGGCAACGCGGCCAGCTTTACCCAGGTCTTCACGGTCCGGGATGACATGAATCCCATTATGACCATGGGCGAGATCGCTGGCGCATACGAAACGGCGGCGGAAGCGGAAGCGGCAGCGTTGGCCGCCACGGTAGCCAATGACAACTGCTCTGCAGTGACCCTGCGGGCCCGCACCACAGGAGATTGCGTGACCGCCACGATCACGGTGACGGGGAGGGACGCCTGCGGCAATCTCCAAGCCGTCGCCTATGCGGCCCAAGTCAATCGCGTCCCACCCTGGTTCGAAGGCGTGCCAGGGGAATCGCTGCGTCTCCAGTGCCCGGAGGAGGTTCCAGAACCCCCCATGGTGATCGCCTTGGATGATTGCGAGGGCATGGTGCCGGTCCAATTCGAGGAGACGTCCGACGGGGATGCCTGCGCCATGGTCATCACACGCACCTGGTCGGCCACCGACAGCGACGGCAATGCCTCCACCTTCACCCAGACCATCACCATTCGGGATGATACCAGTCCCGTGTTGCAAGCCGGGGGGATCGCCTCCGCCTACAAGACGCCGTCCGAGGCTGGTATGGCGGCCGTCGCCGCCACGATGGCCGCCGACAACTGCTCCACGGTATCCCTGTCGGCAAGCACCGCAGGCGGTTGCGAGGCGATCATCACCGTGACCGGCCAGGATGCCTGCGGCAATCAAAGCCACGTGGACTACCATGCCAGAATCGATGGCGATCCGCCGGTCTTAAGTGGCCTCCCTAAAACACCAGTGCTTCGTGTTCAGTGCCTGGCAGAGGTGCCCTCTCCCGAGCCGGTCACCGCTTTGGATAACTGCGATGGCGAGAGGCAGGTCACCTTCACGGAGACGATGGAAGGAGATTCCTGCGTCCTGGTCATCACACGCCGCTGGTCCGCAATCGACACCACGGGCAATGCTGCCAGCTTCGTCCAGACCATCACGGTGCAAGACGACACACCCCCCGCCCTGGTCAAGGGGTCGGTGGCCACCGGATACCCAACTGTGGAAGCCGCCGAGGCCATTGCCATTGCAGCGACCGGGGCCAGCGACAACTGCAGTGCCGTCGTGTTGACCGCGGAGACGGAAGGAGATTGCGATGCCGTGGTGACGGTGACCGGCATGGATGACTGTGGAAATCTTTCGACCTTGACATACCAGTTGCAGATCAACGCCGTGGCTCCGGTCTTGGCCAATCTGCCGCCACCCAGGTTGGACTTTCAGTGCTTTGCCGAAGTGCCCGCTCCCTCGATGGTCACCGCCATGGACGACTGCCAGGGGGAGATCCAGGTGGTGCTGCGAGAGACGAGTAGCGGAGATGATTGCAGCCGCGTGATCACCCGCACCTGGACCGCGACCGACGCCTCCAACAACTCCGTGAGCTACACCCAAACGGTCAACATCGAGGATCGCACGCCTCCGATCGTGATGGCTGGAACCATCGCTGCTGGATACCAAACCATTGCCGCAGCGGAGTCCGCTGCCGCGGATGCCACCGTGGTCATGGACAATTGCGCTGCCGAGGTCTCCGTCCAGGCCGTGGCGGGATGTGAGATAATGGTGACCGTCACGGCCACCGACGTGTGCGGGGCCCAGGACAGTGTTTCCTACCTCACGCAGGTCAACCAAGTGCCGCCCGTGCTGAACGGCCTGCCCTCCTCGACGCTGCGCGTGCACTGCCTGGCGGAAGTGCCTGAGCCGCCCAATGTTACAGCAACCGATGATTGCGATGGAACACGGGAAGTCAGTTATGCCCAAGCCGCCACGGGCGACGCTTGCAACCAAGTGATCACCCGTACGTGGTCGGCCACTGATGTTTCCGGTAACGACGTGAGTTACACACAGACGATCACCGTATTGGATGACACTCCCCCGATGCTGTCCGCGGGAACGCTTGCCACTGGTTATGTCTCTGCATCCGATGCGGAAGCTGCCGCCATCGCTGCGACCCAAGCCCAAGACAATTGCAGCGCTGTCGCATTGAAGGCTATTACGGCGGGAACGTGTGCAGCGGTGGTCACCGTTACGGGCACCGATGCCTGTGGAAACGCTCAGTCGATCACATATAATGTGCAGATCAATAGTCACCCCCCCCAACTGTCGGATCTGCCTGCAGTAAGCCTGACCTTGCAATGTCCTGCGCAAATTCCCGTGGCGGCGGTGGTCACAGCCTCCGATGACTGCGACGGCCCCGTTCCGATTGAATTCGTGGAATCCCAAATGGAGGATGCCTGTCGTCAAACCATTCTTCGCACGTGGACAGCCACCGATACGGTGGGGAACACCGCCGCCTTCACGCAGGTCATCATGATTGAAGATACGATTCCTCCCGTTGTGTTGGCGGGATCGATCGCGCCGGAATATGTCACGCGGGAGGCCGCCGAGGCGGCGGCCATGGCCGCTACTGAGTTCAGTGACAACTGCGCCGTCCTTTCCAGGACGGTCGCCGTCACCGGGGCATGTGACGCCACCATTACGGTCACGGCCACGGACCTTTGCGGCAACCAAACCAGTGCCCTGTATCAGGCCTGCATCCTCAGCGAGATCAAGCTTCGTCTGATGGTGATTGGTGACCGAGTATTTGTTCGATGGCCTTATCCGTCACCGGGATTTGAGTTGGAGTATGCTGCCGACTTGGTTGATCCCGAATGGAAGTCGCTGCCGGGACGGCCTAGCGTCGAAGGCGAATACTGGGAGGATTCGGTGAGTATCAGTCGAGACAACGCCCGGTTTTTCCGGCTCGTCAGACCGTGAGGGTTGGCACCCCAAGACCGAATTGCGATCCCGAGACCGAGAGATCAACTGGCTGGTCGGAGCAATCCATGTCTCATGCAGAAGGTACGGGTGGATAAGACCAGCAGCCACGACGCGAGGAGGGCGAGTCCCGCATTTTCAGCCAGTTTTCGACAGACGGCGACTTTGCCCGAACCGCACCCACAGTCAAACTGTACGGCGCAGAGAGGTACCTGTTCGATCTCTCCCATCGCCAAGCCGCGACTCAAAATCAAAGCGGAGAAGGTCACCAGCATGTGCAGCACCGTCAGGGCCGTGCCTCGCACCGCCACGCCTAGGACCAGTAGAAGTCCACAAAAAACCTCGATCCACGGCAAGGTGGCGGCGATGAGCGTCAAGGGCAATGGATGATCGAAAAGTCCGTACTCCTTCAGAACCTTAAGGAACGCAACGGGATTCAACGCCTTGTTCAACCCCAGATAAAGGAAGGCCACGCCCAGCACCCATCTGGCAAGGCACGACGTGGAGGCCCGCCACACGGGGGGCGTCAATGAAGTGTTATGGCTCATTGGTGCCTGTGCTCACCTGGCCACTCAGGCGCGGGCCAAGTTCCAAGGGCTGCCCCTGCTCCATCCATTCGGCAATGCCTCCGGCATAGACCAGGATGTTCTGGCCAGGCACCCCCGCGTCCCGCAGCATGATCGCCGCAAAGAGACTGTCCTCGCATCGGCCGCCGGAGCAGTAAACGACGACCGTCTCTGCGTTCATGCAGGCGGGCAGGACTTCTTCCAGGTGGTTTTGTGGATAGTAGTGGTCGAATTGAAAGGCGCCGGGTATGTGCCCTTGCTCGTAGTCTTGGCGATTACGGGCGTCGATAAAGACAATCAAACCCTGCTGGTAGCGGGGGTCCTCAAACTTCGACACCGCCATGTCATGTTCCACGATGGCAAAGCCTTCCTGATCGATTTGTGTCGAAGGGAAGTCTGGAGTTCCTGCAACCACGGCCGGGTCGCTCTCCCGGGAAGCTGCCTGTGGCAGGCCGTTTGAGGGTGCCTGCGACGAGGAGGTGGGAAAGTAATCACGGGTCAGGGTCAGACCGCGAGGTGAGAGGCCATTGCATGCCAGGGCGATGAGGAGCCCGCTCAACAGGACAAACGCTGCCTCGACGAGCACACGCCCACAGCGTTGGTGGAAGGTCATATTACTCGGCTGGTTGCAGACTCGGCACGGCCAGAGACACCCCTTCCCAAAGGCGTGTTAGCACTCAGGGGCTTGCCGTCGGGCGGGGGACAGAGCGGGTGGGAATGGTGCGTGTTTGGGATGGCTGAATGCCTGGGACCGGCCGGTTGGCGCCGGCATCGGCCTGCACCAAGACGGGCACGACAATGTCTCCCAGCGTCGGATGATTCGATGGGACTTTCAGGAGCGGATGACGGTCTTTCTCCAATTCGAACCCCGAGGGAATGCGGACCAACAGACTGAATTGGCGGCCAGGCTCCAATTCCCGCATTTCGACCGCTGCGCGGGGAATGTCAATCGCCGGCTCATCCAGAATGAGAACATTTGTCCCGCTGTTCCGCACCATCAACGTGGCCACAAAGTCGTTCGTCAACGGACCGGGAGGAAGAACGATGCGATTTGGGAAGAAGGTGACTGACTTCTGCAGCAGGATAATAGTTTTGACTCTTAGTTCCGGCACTGACTTGGAGGAGGATTTCAACGTCACTTCCGCGGTGGTAGGGCTGGTTGCAAATGGGGGGAGGGCCGTCACGTGCAGGGCATACTCCCTGCCAGGGGTGACGGTTTCCAGCTTGGCTCGAAAGGACTGGTTGGTGCACTCGGGTTCGGACAAGGTCAGGTTTTCCTCAAGGTGGCTGGTGATCCGCGCCGTCTTGGTCAGATTGGTTTGACCCTCGTCAAGGAGTTGATACACCAGCAAGGTGGGGGAAACGTCGATCGGCTGCCAAACCGTCCCTGTGATATGAAGCACCACATTGGTCTGGCGGGGATCGTTGCAAAAGACCGTGGCTGGTTTGAGAATCCGACCCCCGAACGAGGCGGAATTGAGTTGCAAAGGGATGGTGCCCGTTTTGCCGGGTTCCACCGTTTTGTCCCAAGGCCCAGACGTCGTGCAACCGCATGCCGGTTTGACGTTGAGGATTTCCAGAGTAGCCGTTCCGGTGTTGGTAAAAATGAAGTCATGCCGGACGATGTCCCCGGAGGTGATCTGACCGAAGTCAAAGGTGTTGGTGGCGAATTTGATTCGAGGGCCCGTTTCCGCGGCGGAAGGAGAGGCGGGCGAAGTGGAGGCTGGTGGTTCGGATTGGCTCCGTCCTGAAAAGGGCGAAGCCAAGCTCGCCCCAGCCAGGAACAATGCAAGAGTCGTCCTCATATAAAAACCAGATTGTCATGGATTGGGCCGCAAGTCGAGTCCTGGATGGCGGCTGGTGTTAAAAGGGACCAAGCGGGCGGCGTGCGCCGCCCGCTTGGTTGCCGTTGACGATGGCCCCCTTCCTCCCCTCCAGGGAAGGAAGGGGGCTGGAGGTGTAGCGTTATTGATCGCAATCCGCGCCGGTGGCCGGATGGATCTGGTGATTGCCATCATGCATGGGCCCGCAATCCTGGACGTCGGCGACGATCCCACTGACATCCGGACTCGGGAGCGAGCCGATGGGAAGCGCGCCCGACTGCAGGGCATTCAGGAAGTCGCAGTTGGCTTCTCCAAGCGCAGCACGGAATTCTGGAGCGATCGTGCTGAAATCAGGCTTGCGAGAGGTGCGGATGCCGGTTTTCCATGCCTGGAAGCAGTAGATGTCGGCCGGTTGCACGGCGCCCTTCGGATGGAAGCCACCCGGTTCGCTGCGATCTTCAATGTAAACACGAAAGATCACCCATTCCGCGAACTTGTGGTTGACGCCCTCGTCGGTCTCAGGCGACATGCGGCCAATGCCGGAGAAGATGATGGCGTTGGCGGGGGCGGGTCTGGGTTGTGGTCCGCAGACCTTGTGGTCGTCCGGGTTGCAGAGACCGTTCACAACCAGCGGGCTGATGAACTCCCCGGCTTCCGGATCACAGCAACCCAGACACGCGCAAAGGAGGGAGTCGAATTGTCCCTTCGGCGTGGCCGAATGGAAGTTCATGTCAATGACATCCCTCGGGTTGCCTTTGCCGACATAGTGCCGGGTGTGCTGCCATTGGCCGCGGATGCAGGGATTGCCGAGAATCTCGCCGCAATCCAACTGGCTGAAGGGCGCCCCCAATTGGCCGCCGTGGGTGATCTTCTTGATGGGCAGCCCGTTCTGGGTTTCCAACGGGAAGATCGTTGTTTCGACGGTGATGCAGGACTCATCAAACGTTCCCGGCAGCAGCGTGCCGCCGCCTGTGACCCGGCACAGCTCCGGTTGGGCGCACGTGGCGCAGGCCGTGCAGGTTGTTTCATCGGTGATGAGGTTGCCATCTTCATCGTAGATGCAAAGTGTCCCGTCAGCATCATCCGCCTCGGCGCGAGCCGTGACGCTGAAGTCACGTCCCTCCGGGCAGGCGACGGGGACGCATCCGATCAGTTCGGCCGCTTCCCCTGGACCCAGCGTAAAGGGCAGCACGGCTTCGAGCAGCTCGCCCGTTTCACAATCCATCAGATCCGGTGGCAAGCCGTCCAGACCCACCACGTTGAGTGGGGCCGTGCCGGCATTCCGCACGGTGAGCCTCAACTCGACCGTGGTGCTTTCGGGCAACTGCAGGCAGCCGACACCCCCTGACATGTCGAAGCTGGAAAAGAGCTCCAATTCGCAGTTGATGTCGATCTCCAAGACCCGTGCTTCCGCTGAATCCTGATCGACATCAGTGAAGCCTTGGTCGCTCGCCCCTTCCGCGACCACGGTGTTGGGCGTGTCCTCGCAATGGGTGATGGGACTGATGATGGCGGTCCGCGAATCACCCGGCGCAATGGGCAAGGGGCCGAAGAGGGAGCTGATGTCCCCACCCAACTCAGGATCGTTGACGCTCAGGGACACGATGGGAATGGTGCCCACGTTGCTGACGGTCACTCGATAGCAGAAAGCGGGGCATCCGGAATCCTTGACCCCGGTCGCCACCTTGCTGAAGGGTCCGCAGGCATCGCCGGGGAGCAGGCAAGCCACTTCCTTGAGCACATCAATCTCCGGGATGCATTCCATCACCACGAGTGAGGCTTCGCAGGTGGTAACACAGCCGAAACGGTCCGTCACCGTGAGCACATAGGTGCCCGTGTCGGCCAGCGATGCATTGTTGATGGTTAGCGTGGCAGCGGTGGACAAGCACGCCCCCGCGCCATCCTTCTGCCAGCAATACATGAATGGCCCGGATCCCGCGACATTGGCCGTGAAGGTCGCCGATGCCCCCACGCAGATGGTTTGGGACGCCGGTTGAATGGAGCAGGTGGGAAGCGGATCAATGAGCACACTCTGCGGTTGACCGGCGGTCACATTCGTCAGATTGCAGTTCCCAAAGATGTCCGGCAGCAGGGCCGTTCCCTGGTCATAGTCAAACCGGAAAACCGCCGCGCCCGCGGCAACGTCTGCCGCGGCCAGCGCATACATGTAATTGTTCATCGCTTTGGAATCGACCAGCGAAAATCCGGCGGGCACATCGGGCCCGCATGAGGTGAACGTTGCGGTGCCAACCGAGCCATTCGCGGTTGGACCAATAATCGTGGTGGCAAGGTCGGCCGGCGTCACATCCACAAAGGTGCCGTCGGGTAGCAGGATTCGCCCCCTGCCACCGGTGTAGGCTGCCCCAATCTGTTGGTTGCCAAGTGGATCGAAGCCGGCGTTGGGTTGATAGGAAGCCGTCGTCACCAGCAACAAGACTTCACAGGCTCCGACGCGATCGCCGGTGACGTTCACAAAGTTCCCCCCTCGTTGAACGAAAATGGCGAAACTGCTGGCACTGGCGGTGGCGGATGCTTCTGCAGGACACGTGAAGCAGGCCTGAGCTGTGGCGTTCTGCGCAAAACTTGCGAGGGACATGACCACAAGGGCCGCCATGCAGGGCAGCCTTAGGAATGTTCGTTTACACATGATGACACTTTCTCCTGAGGATGATTCGCCCGGTTTCCTTATGAATTGCCATCCCACTTCCAACGCGCTTGAATCGTAGCCGGGCAGGCAGACGACTCCATGCGTTGGTGGGACCTTTGGGACTGCCCTATACAAACGAAAATGCAGGCGTTTCGTTAAGTACGAAATTGAACGAATCTCCAAGTAATTCAATGCGGCTCAGGATTCCTTGTGCCGAAGCTGCTCGATCACAAGGGCCGAAGACCTCCACAAGGTGATTGGTGCCCCAATTTCTGAAGTGCTTTCTCAGAGCGGTTGCCCCAATAGCTGCGACTACGAGTGCCTGAAGGGACTCATGGAATCACGCTTGGAACGGGGAGATCCGCGCCGGATCCCGCAGACGCGCCTATGGCTCAAGGCGACCCACCAGAATGTCGGTCGATCCAGCGCTGGTTAGCGTGGGACCAGTCAGGTTGACGGAGCCGGTGAAGCTTCCCATGAACACGGGCACACCGGTCCCATCGACCGCGACTGAAGTACCTGTACCACTGGTGGTTGCTCGAAAGGCCCGAACCCAGAGGGCATCGCCGCTCCTGGAGAACTTCGCCAAGTATCCATCGGAGGTGGCACTTACGGAGTCTCCTCCGAATTGAACTGTGCCTGTGAATGAACCGGTCAGGACAATATCATTTTGGCCATCCACAGCGATCGACGCAGCTCCGACCGTCGCATTACCCACAACAACGGTGGCCCACCGATACGAGAAATCAGTCAGTGAATACTTCGCCAGGAACATGTCGGAGTTGTAGGACGTGCCAAAGACCGTTCCGTTGCCCAAGTCTGTCCGGTCGTGGAAGCTGCCGGCAATGACCACATCGCCATTGGAGTCCAACACGAGCCCGGAAATGGAGGCCGGATAATTGGTGCCACACGCGCGGGCCCGAAGAAATTGCCCATCGGGCGAAAACTTGGCGAGGTATCCGCCCGGGCTGTTGAATTGCCCTCCCCCAAAGTCGATGAAGCTTTCGAAGTCACCAGCCAAGAGGATGTTGTCATTGGAGTCCACGGCAACGGCGTTGCCTGAGTCTCGGCTGCCGTTGTAGAAGTTGGTTGCCCAAAGACCGGCCCCGGCTGGCGTGAATTTGGCCAGGAACGTGTCCGCCTGGCTCCAACTGTAGAGCGAGGAGTTTCCTATAGTCATGGGTGTGTAAACGCCGCGGAAGAAACCGGTTACAATGACGTTGCCTCGATCGTCCACCGTCAGGCTGTTGACCCTGTCGGTCGAAGATTCCCCGAAGCCTTGCGACCATATATGGCTGCATTGCGAGGAGTATTTGGCCACGAACGCGTCCTTATCTCCGGCGCTCACCATATTGCTCCCCCCAAAGTTTGCTGTTCCGGAGAAGCTGCCCCCCAGGAAAACGTTGCCTGAAGCATCCAAGGCAATGGAGGTGACCATCTCGTTGCCGGGCCCACCAAACCTGCGCGACCACAGATGCACGCCTGAGGGTGAGAATTTGGCCACAAACAGGTCGCTGCCACCTGCACTTATCAGGATGCCGCCACCAAAGTCCACCACCTCCCGGAAGCTTCCGGCGATGACCATATTGCCGCTTGCATCGAGCGCGACCGCCTGACCCTCGTCGTAGCCCACGCCACCGAAGCGCGCCGCCCAAGTTCCGCCCGCAGGTTGCACATTGCTGACCTCGACAAGGACCTCCGAGGAGGCGGTCGAGTTCCCCAACGTGTCAAAGGCCTTGCACATGAACCTCCTGGTGCCAGTCAAAAGGCTGACGGTGTCATATGTGACACTGTAAGGCGCTGTCGTGTCAGCGCCCAAAAGAATGGTTCCGTCACACCAAAACTCGACGCGGCTGACACCATTATCGTCACTGGCAGTGCCGCTAAAGGTGGCGATCCCACTGAGCGTGGAGCCGCCGCTGGGTGCGGTAAGCACCACATTGTATGGGGGATTGTCCAACGGGGCTGCCGCCTGGAAAACGGTAAAAGTCTGGCCAGCGAGAGTCAGAGTGCCGCTGCGGGAACTGGTGCTGGTGTTGGCCGCCACGGCATAGGAGACGGTGCCGGTGCCGTTGCCGCTGGCGCCGGCGGTGATGGAGATCCAGCTGGCACTGCTGGTGGCATTCCAAGCGCAGCCGCCCTGGGCGGTGACCCCGACGCTGCCGGAGCCGCCACTGGACGTAAAGGAGCGGCTGGAGGAGGAGAGGGTGTAGGTGCATGAGCCAGGGCGTCTTGGAGTGCGGCCGGTGGTATCCGGGGATCGGCTCGACACGTTGCCCACCATGTCCACCGCGGACACGCTGTACGAGTAGGCTGTGAATTCTTGCAACCCTGAATCGAGAAACGACGTGGAGGGGTCATTGATTTCCCGCAGCAGGACTTCGTTGCGATATACCTTGTAGCCTCTGACGCCGCTTCCATTCTGATTGTCGCTGGAGGCATCCCATTGCAGGGCGAGCTGGTCGTAATGGCCGTTGGTGGAGACCTGGACATTGGCGGGCGTGTTTGGCGCACTTGTGTCCGTCGTGACCATGAAAAAGCAGGTCGAAGCTTGGTTGAGGGGAATGGAGCCGCTGGAATCTGAGGTCGGTGAACCTACCGGGCTCCAGGCGCTGGAGAGGTTGGTTCGGCAGATGATTTGGTAGGGGCCCTTGCCGCCTTCCCAACGCAGCACAACCTGCCCAGTGCCGGGGCTGATGCTGACGATTCTCAGGGAATTGGGTTGAGCCCCCAAGGAGGCGGGGATCCCGCACCCGAACCACCCCAGGAGGATGGCCGTCGCCGGCAGCAGGCGATGGGTGAACCAGCGGTGCCCGTGCAGGAAGTTCAATACTTGCTCACAGTGGCCCTGAAGGCGCTTGGCAAGGTGGTGGGCTGCAAAGATGAGATATGGATGGGTACGACGTGGCTGCATATGGGGACAACCATTCCGAATCCTTGGAATGGGGCATTAACCGGGTGGTAGGTGGGGTGTGAAGACTGGATGAACCGACCTGGAGCAAGCGAAACGTTCAATCCACGTGGGGCATGAATTGGCTCAAGTGAGTGGGACTTGAGTTGGTTTCGCTCGTCCTGAGCGGGCACAACATCCATATCGAGGCTCGTCAATCGGGTCATCTCTGGCTGCCGCGAATTCCTCACGGACTTGGAACTAGCTTCCCTAATGCCAATGCCCTTTTCCGTAAGGGTCCTAGGCGTCGATCCGCCCCATTTTCAGCCCTTGTTAAGGCAAAAAAAGAAGCCGCGATACCCGCGGCTTGCCCAATCTACAGCCAGATTTGCTGTCCAATAGCGGTATGCCTGTGTCTATGCTTCCGGCCAGTGTAACGAAGCGACACCCAGAGCAGCGAAGTGTGGTGACCCTTGTCACCTCCGCAATCAGACGGCGCGTACACATACAACATCTGTAAAGTTCGTCAACACCAGAGACACTAATTTTCTAAAAAAAACAAAGTCAGCGCGTTGCAGAGATGCTAGGACTGTAAGCCTGTGACTATTAGGCAGTTGCAAATTTCTGGAAACTAGGGTGATCCCCGAAAGCCCGGGGAAACCGTCTGCCGCCAGAGCCACCCCCTGGTCCTTGGTTTTGGCGCCCCTTCTCCTCCCCACGGTTCAGGCAGCGTGACACTGTCCTTTTGGTGGACGAATCGGTCGCATTGTTGGAGTGCCCTCAAGCCAAGCTGAACATGGCCCAGGAGAGCTGGGCCGAAGGGAGGGGATGGGGTGCCTGTCAACGTCGCCTGCCGCGCGAGCCGGGGGCATAGCTTGCGTCGAGGGAACGAGCATGGGGCTTGGCGATGCCAAGCTGGACGGTGACGGAGGCGATGCGGCGGCGGCACTTGAGGATGGTTGGGTAAGACAGGTTGAGCTCGTTGGCAATGTCGCTGAGGCGCTGACCATCGGCCAATCCTGAGAGCACCTTGTTCTCGCGGGGCTCCAGCCTGCAGGACAACTCCATCACGATGTCCCTTGCATAGATGGTGTGCATGGTTTCCCCATCGGTATGGAGCCCGAATTTTGGCAGCTCCTCCATCATGGTATCAATGGGAATCCGGTTGTCGCCGAGGCTTCGCTTGGGGGCATCGACACTGCGACCTTCGTTCAAGCGATGCTGAACAAAGAAGCGGCACGCTTGCAGGTAATAACTGGTGGTTTGGCCGGGTTTGTCCCGGCGCATGCGCCAGAGGTGGACGAGGGATTCTTGAAGCAAATCCTCCTGCAAAGATTGGTCGGATGTGAGCTTTCCGATGATGCCTTTTAACGCCTGAAGCGTGCCTGCAGCGGTAAGCCCATTCACAACTGGTTCGGTTTCTTTTGCGCCCATGATAACACTCCCGATGCTGTTCGTTATGGCGCCCCCAATCCCAACCTTCGCGACGCCCTCTCCATGGGCGTAACCCGTCCAGCTTGAGGCATCAGAATCCGCCCGCTCCATCGCGGCGGTTGGCTCGGATCATGGCGTATTTTCTCCCACGCCAGGGATCATCATGCTGTGCCACTTCATTGCTGACCTCTGACTCCTAAGCCATCTGCAATCAAGTTGCGGCAGCCCCATGGTGTGACACCACTTTGGGCTGATTGAAAATCCTTCTATTCACTTAGAAGGGACGGTGTTTAGGTCCTCAGATAATTTGAGTTTTGTCAAGGGTATTGCCGTTTGCTTTTGGTGCCATGCGGAGCCGCTTTCACGGCTCCTGAGTCGCTTTGGCTGAAGAGTTGTTTCCATTGCCCTGGGTGGGGCGGACGTGGCGGCCTGGAACCACAGCCACACCTCGAGCATTGACAAGGTCACCAGTCCCGCCAAGGAGTGGCACTTGGGTGCCTGCTTCCAAATCAACCTGAATCAAGGCACCGGCGAAATCCAGCGCATCCGGATCGGCCACGACCAGGCTGTGCGCGCCCAAGGGCGCCAAGCCCAACGGAGCGGCCAAATGACCTTGTGCCGAAAGCTCCGATAACCGTCCAGTCCGGGCATCGATTTTCATAATGCGCCGCGCGACGGGGTCCGAAACGTACAGGATGTGCTTTCCCAGGCACGTTATTGCCATGGGGCTGGCCAAGTGCTCCCCCTCGGCGATGACCGATTCCGTGCCGCTGGCCGGATCCAAATGCACGATCCGCCCGGCCGCATCGGCCACGAAGAGGTCTCCCTTGCTGGTTTCCACCACGCCAAGGGGAGTCTGCAGGGACTGGCGTGATGACACAATCCGCTGATCGCCTGTTTCCAAATCCACGCCCACCACATGTTGCCCGTTGGCCACCCAAAGCTGCTCGGTTTTGCCCACGGCAATGCCGTAAGGAATGCCCAAGGCGGCACCTTGAGCCAGCATGGTCATGCGCCCGGTCCATGGCTCAATGCGAATCACGCCAAGAGCGCCAGTGTCAGCCACGTAAACCTGCCGATCGGCATCGACGGCGATGCCGCACGGGCGCACCAGATACCCGCCGGATGCCAACGTGGTGCATGTTCCGGTTTGGCGATCCCATCGAAGGATGGTGGCTTGCGAGTCCGTGAACACCAGGTCACCTGGGCGCAGTACGTTTGGAGCCGCTTGAAGTGGATGAAGCCAGGCGCCATGGGCCGCCGTCGCCAACAGGAGCACCATGCACCAGTTCCCTGCGGCCCAGGTGGGACGCCGATGGCAGGTTTCGAAGGATTGCGTTGCAGTATTCATGCGGAGCTTGTTCTTGTCCCACTCCGTAATACGTGAATTGGCTCCCAACTCTTACAGTACTTCTGGAAATAGTTTGGATACTTCCGCCGCGAGGCATTTGCCGGGAGGAGAAACCAAGCCGCCCAAGGCGCGCAGAAGTGCCCTCTTTTTCGGGATCGCCGACGCGGTTCAAGTCGAACCCTCCAAGCCGTGATTGTTCTGCTCTGAACACGATCTCCACGCACGATGATGACCGTGTGCCCTCTCCGCCGGAACCGCCATGGGGTATTCACCTAACATCATGTGCGGCATTGACCCCGCCCCTCCCGTTTACACCTGAGGCGCGCTACAACTGTTCGAAGAGCCGGCATTCCACATGCGAACGAGCCCGTTGATGGAAAAGGCGAGAATGCAGGCATTTGACCCCCTCCCAAGGCCATTCCGCCACAAGGAGCCTGCTTTTGATCCCTGAATCCTCCCTTCCAAGGCGAAACGACGATACTTATTTACCCAGCCCCCTGGCATCCAAAGATATGAGAGTCACATGTGCATTTTATACGCTGATCCTGCTATTCGGAGGACTGTCGGCCGGATCCGCAGCCACGGGGCTGGAATGGATCGACGGCAACACCAACCTCACCCTCTACGGGGACCTGCGCCTTCGTTATGAGGTGGATTGGAATTCGCAAAACCCCGCCGGTGTCGAGCGCGACGACAGGCACCGTGGCCGTCTGCGCGCCCGCGCCGGGTTCAACTACCGCCTTTCCGATGACTGGTCCGGCGGGGCCCGCATCCGCACCGGCAACCACCAAAGCCAGCAATCACCGCACCTGACCTTCGTCACCGACGACGGGGAACGCGACGACCTGGACTTTGTCGTGGACCGCTACTTCGTCCAGTTCAAGCGGGACCGGTTCCTCGCCTGGGGCGGCCGCAACAACAATCCGTTCTGGAACCAGAACGAACTGTTCTGGGACGACGACGTGACGCCCACCGGCGCGGCGGGCACCTACCGGCTGCCTGTTCTCGACGATCAACTCTCCGCCACGGCCGGCGCCTTCTACCTGCCGGACGGCGGCTACGGTCTCAACGGCCAGATGCTGGCCGGGCAGGTCGTTTATCAAAGGCCCATCGAGGCCTCCCAACTGATCCTGGCCGGCGGGCTGTATTACATGCACGGCGAGGAGGGGGCCAATTACCTGAGCAACCGCAATGGCGCGCGCGACTACATGATCGGGGTCGGGGACGCCCAATGGCGCATCGACTGCAAGGGGGTGCCGCTCACGTTCGGGGCCGATGTCTTCTACAACTTCCTCGACTATGACGCCGGCGACGTCGCTCCGTTCCCGGTCTCCGACGAGGATGAAACCCTGGGGTATGTGTTCTCCGTGAGTGCCGGGCAATTGAAGGATCGGAACGACTGGCTGGTGGGGTATTATTACTCCCACATTGAGACCTTTTCCGTGAACGCCTCCTATGCCCAGGACGACTGGGTTCGCTTCGGCAACGGACCACAAACCGATTCCAGCGACTTCGAAGGCCACGAGTTGCGGGCCGGTTACGCGGTTTCCAAGAACATCAACCTCCTGGCCCGGCTGTATCTGGTCGAGGCCATCACCACCGTGCAGGACGGCAACCGTTTTCGCCTGGACATGAACTGGCAATTCTAACGCCTTAATCGATCAACTCACATGTCAACCTCCTCTCTCATCCAGCCTATGAAACCACGCAGTACCCCACTCCTCCTTCGCGGCGCTCTGCCGGCGCTGACACTTCTGGCTTCCTTCCTGGCCTTGCTGGAAGGCCCTGCGGCAGCTGAGGAAGCCGTCTATCGAGTACGCCAGACTTATACAGTCACGAATCTGCCCCCCGATGCGGGGCAGGTTCGTGGCTGGTTCTGGATGCCGGAGGACCGCCCCGGCCAGCGGGTGCTCGAATTTCGCATCGTCGAGGCGCCCGAATCGGTCCGCATCACGCGCGACCCGCGTTACGGCCGCTCCTGGATTTACGCCGAGGCCAAGGCCGATCCCAGCCAGCCCCTCCGCGTGGTCACCGAGTTTGAAGTGGTTCGCGAACGCCTCAGCGGCCTGGCCGATGCCGACCGGGCCGAGCCCCTCACCGAGCAGCACCGCCTTGCCTTCGCCGAGGAACTCCGCCGGGACGAGAAGCACATGGAGGTCACGCCCACCCTGCAGCGCATTGCCGACCGGATGGCCGGCGACGAGACCAACCCCGTCAAGCAGGCCCGCATGTTCTTCGATTACGTCATCATGAAGAGTGAGCACTATTCCAAATCCGGGCCCGTGCCCAAGGGCAAGTGTCTGGGCGACGCCATGGAGTGCCTGGCCGGGACCGGTGACTGCTGCACCGACCAGCACGCCCTCTTCATCGCCCTCTGCCGCGCCCGCGGCATACCCTGCCGCCTCATGTATGGCAGCCGCATCAAGCCCGAGAACGAAGGCCGCGATCATGATCCCGGCTACCGGTGCTGGCCGTATTTCTTCGCCCCAGGGCTCGGCTGGGTGCCGCTGGACATCTCCTCCGCCGACGGCGCGGGCGATCACGCCGGGGAATGGTTCGGCGGCCTGGACCTGAACCGGATCGAATGGGCAGAGGGTCGGGACTTTGACCTCGCACCCGTTTCCAATGTGCGTCCCGACCTCGTTATCCGCGGCTGGGTCGAAGTGGATGGCAAACATCATGACGGGCTGCAGCGCACGGTGCATTTCGAACGGGACCAAAAACTGATCGTTGCCAAGTAACCATGGATCCAGGGACTGGAAACCATCCGGACCGGTCGTCCGGGCAGACTCACGCGCCGGGTGCGGGCAAAACCGCCCCGGCGCGCAAGCGTTACGTGCGTGCGGTGGGGCCGCGTTTGCGGCTTCTCCTTTATGGCATCTTCGCCCTCGTGGCCATCCTCGGCGCCAACTCCGCCTACCTGGCCAGCATCACCTTTCTCGAATGGTGGGATGGGCAGACCTACCAGAACTACTTCTACCAGTACATGTTTCTGATCCACCTGGCGCTGGGGCTGCTCCTGCTCCTGCCCTTCATCCTCTTCGGGATCCTCCACATGCGAAACGCGCACGACCGGCCCAACCGCCGGGCCGTCCGTGTGGGGTATGCCCTCTTTGCGGTGAGCCTGGTGCTGCTCTTCTCCGGTGTGGCGTTGATGCGGGTGGAGGGTTTTGAAATCCGCAATCCCGGGACGCGCTCCTTCGCCTACTGGGCGCATGTGGGCACGCCCGTGGTGGCGGTATGGCTTTACATCATCCACCGCCTTGCCGGTCCCCGCATCAAGTGGCGCCTCGGCCTGGGCTGGGCCGCGGGGGTGGCCGTGATCTGCGTGGCCATGGTTCTCCTCCACGCCCAGGATCCGCGCCGCTGGAACGTGGCCGGTCCCAAGGAGGGCGAGCAGTACTTCCACCCCTCCCTGGCCCGCACCGCCACCGGGAACTTCATCCCGGCAAGGACCATGATGATGGACATCTACTGCCAGAAGTGCCATGCGGACGTGTACGAGGGATGGTTCCACAGCGCGCACCGCTTCAGCTCCTTCAACAACCCGGCCTACCTATTCAGCGTCAAGGAAACGCGCGAGGTGTCCCTGCGGCGGGACGGCAACGTCAAGGCCAGCCGATGGTGCGCCGGGTGCCACGATCCGGTTCCCTTCTTTAGCGGCGCGTTCGACGATCCCGAGTTTGACTTGGAGAACCACCCGACCTCCCAGGCCGGCATCACCTGCACGACCTGCCATGCGATCACGCACGTCAACAGCACCCGCGGCAATGCCGACTACACCCTCGAGGAACCCGTGCATTATCCCTTCGCCTTCAGTGAGAATGCGCTCCTGCAATTCCTCAACAACCAGCTCGTCAAGGCGAAGCCCGAGTTCCACAAGAAGACCTTCCTCAAGCCGCTTCACCAGACGGCCGAGTTCTGCTCCACCTGCCACAAGGTCAGCCTGCCGAAGGAGCTGACCAAGTACAAGGAGTTCCTGCGCGGGCAGAACCACTACGATCCTTTCCTGCTCAGCGGTGTGTCGGGGCACGGCGCGCGCAGCTTCTACTATCCACCGGTCGCCCAGAAGAATTGCAACGGCTGCCACATGCCTCTCCAGGCCTCGGCCGACTTCGGGGCGCGCAACTTCGACGGCGCCGAGGATGGCGTCCTCAAGGTGCACCATCACCTCTTTCCCGCGGCCAACACCGGCGTGGCGCATTTCAATGGCCACACCAACATCGTCGCGGAGCAACAGGCCTTCCTGCGGGACAGCCTGCGCGTGGACCTGTTCGGAGTGCGCGAGGGCGGCACGATCGATTCTCCCCTCCAGGCCCCGCTGCGTCCCTCGGTCCCGGCCCTCAAGCCGGGCGGGCGCTACCTTCTGGAGGTGGTCCTGCGCACCATGAAGGTCGGCCACCTCTTCACCCAGGGCACGGTCGATTCCAACGAGATCTGGGTCCAGACGCGGGCCCGCTCAGGAGATCGCGTGATTGGAATGAGCGGCGGCCTGGGCCCCGCCAACGAGGTCGATCCCTGGTCCCACTTCGTCAACGTGTTCATGCTGGACCGGGACGGGAACCGCATCGACCGGCGCAATGCCCAGGACATCTTCACCCCGCTCTACAACAACCAGATCCCGCCCGGTGCCGGGCAGGTCGTCCACTACGCCTTCACGGTGCCGCCGGATCAACGCGAGCCGATTACGTTTGATGTGCGGCTCAACTACCGCAAGTTCGACACGCGCTACATGCAGTATGTCTTCGGCGAATCGTTCACCAACGACCTCCCCATCACCCTCATCGCCTCGGATCGCATCACCCTGCCCGTCGAGGGCGGGACGCCCCTTGCCGAACCCAATCCGGCCTCGCCCATCCTGGAATGGCAGCGCTGGAACGACTACGGGATCGGCCTGCTTCTCAAGGGCAGCCAGGGCAGCGAAAAAGGCGAACTGCGCCAGGCCGCCGATGCCTTTGCCCACGTGGAGGAGCTCGGCCGTCCGGACGGGCCGCTCAACCTGGCCCGGGTCTATCTTAAGGAAGGGCGCCTCGACGATGCCGTCCAGGCACTCCAGCGCGCGGCCACCCACGACCCTCCCGCCCCGCGGTGGAGCGTCGCCTACTTCAGCGGGCAGGCCAATATGAAGAACGGCCGGCTCGACGCGGCCATCGAGAACTTCCGCAGCGTGCTGGAGGACCGGTATCCCGAGCTGGATGAACGCGGCTTTGACTTCAGCAAGGATTACATCGTGAGGAATGATCTGGGACTCGCCCTCTTCGAGCGGGCCAAGCAGGAGCGGCTCCGTCCCGAATTTCAACGCGAGTTCCTCGATGCGGCCGCCCGGCAGTTCCGGGCCACCCTGGAGCTCGACGCCGAAGACCTGACCGCCCACTACAACCTCGCTCAGATCTCCGCGCAGTTGGGTGATGCCGCCCAGGCGGCGTTTCATCGCGCCGAGCATGAGACGTATCGTCCCGACGACAACGCCCGCGACAAGGCCATCGCCACCGCCCGCCTCGCCAACCCCGCCGCCGATCACGCGGCCCAGGCCATCGTGATCTACCCGCTCCAGCGCCCAGGCGCCCCGCAGATTGTCACCCCGTAAGCCATGTCCATGAGATGCCCATCCCGCAACCGCCTCCTGACGTCGGCGGCTACCGGGACACGTAGCCACCTCGGTGACGAGGTGGACTGGATCGTGACGTGGAACGTGACGAACCACCTCCTGACGTCGGCGGCTACCAGGACACGTAGCCATCTCGGTGACGAGGTGGACTGGATTGTGATGTGGAACGTGACGAACCACCTCCTGACGTCGGCGGCTACCAGGACGTGTCGCCACCGCGGTGACGAGGTGGACTCTGTCGTGACATCCGCATCCCTGACACCATGACCGATTCATCCAGGCCCAAAGCCGATCCCGACGACCTGCCCTCCCAGGAGGAGGAACTGGTCCATGCCGACGACGCCATCATTGGTCAGGCCATCAAATTGTCCGCCGTGGTGGTGCTCGTGATGCTGGGTCTGGCCGCCTTGCTTATCTTCGGCCTGCGCCGCACACCCCCGCCTCCCGAGCCCAAGATCACGGCCCTCAGCATCCCCAAGACGCCGGAACGCCCGCAGGCCCAAGCGCCGGTCGTGGCATTCACCGACATCACCCGCGAGGCGGGGATCACCTTCGTGCACCACAACGGCGCTTACGGGGACAAGCTCCTGCCCGAAACCATGGGTGGCGGCTGTGCGTTCATGGACCTGGACGCGGATGGTGATCCTGACCTGCTCTTCGTCAACTCCACCGCCTGGCCCTGGCACGATGTCGGCCCCACCGCCCGGCCGACCTCCGCGCTTTATCTCAACGACGGGACAGGTGGCTTCAAGGACGCCACGGCCGGGTCCGGACTCGACGTCCCGCTCTATGGCATGGGCGTGGCCGTGGGCGACATCGACCAGGACGGCCTCCCCGATGTGTATCTCACCGCGCTGGGCCGGAATCGCCTCTTCCGCAACCTGGGCCGGAGCCGGTTCGAGGACATCACCGAGTCGGCCCGCGTGGCAGGGGAGGAGAAGGAATGGAGCACCGGCGCCTCCTTCGCCGATCTGGACAACGACGGCGATCTCGACCTGTTTGTCTGCAATTACGTGCAGTGGTCCCGCGAGATTGACTTCGAGGTCGGCTACAGCCTGACCGGCATCGGCCGCGCCTATGGCCCCCCCATGAACTTTCAAGGCTCGCATCCGCGACTTTACCTCAACGAGGGAGAGGGGCGGTTCACCGATGTGTCCGCCCGCAGTGGCATCCAGGTCAACAACCCCGCCACCGGCGTCCCGACCGCCAAGTCGCTCGCGGTGACTCCAGTGGACCTGAACCGGGACGGATGGATGGACCTCGTGGTGGCCAATGACACCGTGCAGAACTTTGTCTTCGAGAACAACCGGGACGGCACGTTTCGCGAGGTGGGCGGGTTGACCGGCATCGGGTTTGACAGCAACGGCCGCGCCCGGGGAGCCATGGGGCTGGATGTCGCCCACTTCCGCAACGACGACGCCCTGGGCATCGGCATCGCCAATTTTGCCAATGAAATGACGGCGCTCTACGTCGCATCGCCGCGGGACGGCATGCTCTTCACGGACGAGGCCATCGGGGCCGGGGTCGGACCGCAAAGCCTCCTGCTGCTGAAGTTCGGCCTCTTCTTCTTTGACTACGACCTGGACGGATGGCAGGACCTGTTGACCTGCAACGGCCACATCGAGGAGGAGATCAACCAGGTTCAAGCCAGCCAGCACTATCGTCAGCCGGCACAGCTTTTCTGGAATGCCGAAGGGCGATTGCCCGGCGCGGGCTTCGTCTCGGTGGGGGAGGCGCAGGCCGGTGCGGACTTGTTCCAGCCCATCGTGGGGCGGGGCTCGGCCTTTGCCGACCTGGAGGGGGATGGCGACCTCGACGTGGTGTTCACCCAGACCGGCGGTCCGCCGCTTCTCCTGAGGAACGATCAGCAGCTCGGACACCACTGGCTGCGCTTCAAGCTGGTGGGACGCGCGGCCAACCGGGACGGCATCGGCGCCGTGGTCAAGGTGCGGGTGGGCAATCTCACCCTCACCCAGCGCGTCGCGCCGGTGCGCAGCTACCTCTCGCACTCCGAACTGCCCCTCACCTTCGGTCTGGGTTCCGCCGACCAGGTGGACGACGTCACGATCCTCTGGCCCGGCAACCAATCGCAGAAGGTGGAACAGGTCGCCCTCGATGCGCTCAACATCGTCGAGCAACAGTAGCCGCCGAGGTGCAGTAGCCGCCGAGGTCACGAGGCGGACTGGATCGTGATGGGGAAGGTGACGAACCACCTCCTGACGTCGGCGGCTACCAGGACACGTAGCCGCCTCGGTGACGAGGCGGACCTCATCGTGACGGGTAATGTACCGAACCGCCTCCTTGCGTCGGCGGCTACTTCATTGCCTGCCGCATGGCGTTCACGATCGCCTCGGACAAATCCCCGCCCATCGGGATATTCACCACGAGGCGGCCGGCGGGATCGACGATCAGCGTGCGCAGTCCGTGGTTGAAGATGTTCCCGTCCGGCCCCAAGGAGACTCCAGACTGGGTCATGAACGCTTCCAGCCATCGGGGTGATCCCGTCCAGAAACTCCAGTGCCCCGGGTCGTAGCCGTGCTGTTCGGCATAGCGACGCAACACCTCCGGAGTGTCGAACTCGGGATCGATGGTCACGGAGATGAAGTGGTAATTGGTGGAGCCTCCCCGCGCTGCGTCGGCGGCCAGTTGCGCGCTGGCCTCCTCGAAGTTCCGGGTCAAACGCGGGCAGTAATCGGGCAGGGGACAGCGGGTGAAGAAGAAGGTGATGGCCAGGGCCCGGCCACGCAGTCCTTCCAGGGTCATCGCGTTTCCCAGTTCGTTGGTGAACGAATGGGAACGCAACGGGTGCACGCCGGCTTCCGGTGCCTCGGGTGGCGAGGAGCCGGGAACAGGCTCGAGCGAAGAGGGCGCTGGTGCGTCCGGGGATGGGGCCGGGCGGGCGATCAGTTCGAGGTTCTCTATCCAGCTTTCCTCCTCAGTGACGCAGAGGCGGAAACGGATCGTGTCACCTGTTTTCCATTCCGATGCCTGGACCTCCGGGCCCAGCCGGAAGGGCATGGTCATGGCTCCCATGTAATCCTTGATCTCCTCATGCCGGATGACCATGCGGCGCGCATCCGGTTCCACCTCGCGGATCTGGCCCTGCACGTCGTAGGTCTGTGGCGGCACCGCGGACGCATCGGGGCGGCGCGTGCACCCTTGCAGGCATGCCAGCCATGCGGCCAGCAGACACTGGCAGGTTCGGAAGGCGACGGATTGGGATGTCATGGCAGCGCGCGCTCCGTCATGAAGGGCTGGGTTCCATATTTCAATGGCGGCGTCGGGAGCGTGGCGATGCCGGGTGTGATTGGAAATGAGTGATCATTATATGCCATGCAGCAGCAGGATTGGGGAGGGAGTAAGAGCATGAGCAATAGTAAGTCATTTCCCAGACGCTGCTCGGGAAAGAAGGCTGCGCAGCGGGATGCGACACACGCTGAAGCATGGGCGCTCAAAGCACTCTACATCGCACAATATCAAAGGCCCCTCACCCTAACCCTCTCCCGCAGGGAGAGGGAACAGCATGCTACCCCAGGGTGAAGGGATCAGGGCAGCAGCCTCCCTCTCCCTCGGGGAGAGGGCCGGGGTGAGGGGCCCCGACAAAACGACAACATGTTGGTCGTTCTTTTCGGGTAAAGGGTAAGATGGGCACTTCTTTCTCTTGCTCATGTTCTTACTCCTTGGGATCACCCACTATGAATGGCACCTGGAGGTTCCGTCGGAGCCGCACCCTATGCCGGAGGGGGGTGGGGCGGAGCACATCACGGAAGCCCGTGCTCCGCCCCGATTCGCCTGGACCCACGCAGCGCCTGGGTGCCGTACTCATCCAGGCCGCCCCTGACGCCAAGGCGAAAGCATCGTGACGAACCACCTCCTGACGTCGGCGGCTACCACACGCAACTGTCCAAGTCACGAGGCGGTTCGGGACGCACCACTTCACGATTCTGTCCTCTTCCACGGCACGTAGCCGCCGAGGTCACGAGGTGGTTCGGGGCGCACCACATGACGATTCTGTCCACCTCCTGACGTCGGCGGCTACCGTCGTTGCGGTCAGGGAGTCACTTGGCCGCGGATCTCCCCCCCGCCGTTGATTGGCGTGTGGATGTTGATGTAGGTCATCGCATCCATGAGATGGGCGAGATTGGCCGGGGACAATGTCAGCGTGCCGTAAAAGCTTCCGGCCGTGCCGAAGCCGCCCCCGTTGTAGGGGGCCAGATCCACCAGGACCCCGGCGGTCTGGCTGGTCGTAGCCGGGCCGTGGATGTGGGCGTTGTCGGCTGTGCCGGTGAGCTCGCGATAGGTCACGTTCATGCGCAACCGGTCGCGCACCAGGGTGAATGCGCCCGAGCCCGTACCGGGAGTGGCGATGGCCGCCGGACGGGCGGTCGATCCACTCAAGGCGATCCGGCGCAGGACCGGCGCGATTTGCCCGCGGATTTCCCCGCCGCTATTGGCGACCGTGTGGATGTTCACGTAGGTTTGGCCGGCCAGCACGGCGGCGAGATGTTCCGGGGACAACACGATCTGGCCCGAGATCGTGCCGGCACTGCCAAAGCCGCCCCCGTTGTAGGGCGCAAGATTAATCAGCACCCCGGCCGGGGCCGAAGCGGGCGCCGGCCCGTGGATGTGCGCGGCGGTGGCCGTGCCAGTCAGGTCATCGTAGCGCACCACAAACCGCAGCACGTTTCCTTCCAGGCTGAACGTGCCCGATCCGTTGCCGTTGTTGACCAGCGGAGTGGGGCGTTCCATGGCGCCGCTCATGAAGCTGGAGAAGGGAATGGCCGTGAGCTGCGGGACGACCTGCCCCCGAATTTCCCCGCCGCTATTGGCAGTCGTGTGGATGTTCACATAGGTCCGTCCATCCACCACCGCGCCCAACTGCGCGTCCGTCAGCGTGAGGGTGCCGGTGAAGCTGCCGGCCGCGGCGAAAATGCCGTCGTGATGGGGCGCCAGGTCGATGAGCACGCCGGCCGGCGCGGTGGCATCGGCCGGGCCGTGCAGATGCGCCGCGATCGCCGAGCCGCTCAGATCCCGGTAGGTGACGTTGAAGGTCAGTTGGTTTCCTTCCAGCAGGAACAACCCCAGCCCCGTCGCCGGGGAATTCACCGGATTGGGCCGCTCGTGGCTGCCGAGGATCTCCGCCTGCATCATGACCGGCGCAATCTGTCCCCGAATCTCCCCGCCGCCATTGGCCACGGTGTGGACGTTGACGTAGGTGTGCCCGGCCATGACGGCGGCCGCCTGGTCGGAGCTCAGCACGATCGTGCCTGAAAGGCGTCCGGAGGGGCCCCCTTCGTTCTCGTGATAAGGGGCCAGGTCAACCATCACGCCCGCCGGCGCCGAGGCCGGGGCCGGGCCATGGATGTGGGCGGCCGTGGCAGGGCCGCTCAAGCCGGAATAGGCGATGTCAAAAGTCAGGGAACGGCCTTCCAGGATCAGTGTCCCGCTGCCGGTTCCCGTGGTCGTCACCGGGTTGGGGCGCTCCAGGCCGCCGCTCATGTAAACCGTCATTGGCATGGCCGGCAACGTGGCCGCATCCGCCACCCGGTAGAATCCGGTGGATGCCACCTGCATGACACTGCCGGTTTGTCCGCCGCAGAACGCGTCGTTGACCCAGGTCTGTTCGGAGAACACCGACTTGCGCTGCACCGCCACCGGGCCCACGCCGCCCGTCCATTCCAGGTTCGCCCCCCCGGGTTGAGTCTCAAGACTGGTCAGGTGGATGCCTGCCGGCGCCGGGACCAGTTTGCGCATCCGGCCGGTGTTGCCATAGGGACCCAGGGCACGTGAGGTGAAGACATACAGTTCGCCGCTGGCGTCCTCGCCAAATCCCTTCACCCACTCTCCCAGCGCGCGATCCTCGGCGCCGATCACCAATTCCGTCACCTCGTTCGCCTCGTCCAGGTAGAACAGTCTCCCCGACGGGCTGGCGAAGCTGCCCCAGTCACCCGTGACATAGCGGCCGGACAATGCCGGCAGGGCGCTGCCGCGATAGATGTAGCCGCCCACGATGGCCAGGCCCTCGTCATGGTCATACTGGGCGATCGGATCGATCAGGTCCGGGGGCACCGGAACCACCGGGACATCCGTCACGTAACCCGCCCCAGCCCCATTGGGATCGAAGTAGAAAGTGCCTTCCTTGACGTTCCACCCGTAGTTGCCCCCGTTCACAACGACATCCACCTCTTCGAGGGCGTTCTGGCCCACGTCGCCCAGGAGGATGTCGCCTGTCAGACTGTCCACGCTGAACATGAAGGGATTGCGGAAGCCGTAGGCGAAGATCTCATCCACACCCGTGGCGCCAACAAAGGGGTTGTCTGCGGGCACGCCGTATTGGCCGTTGGCCGAGTTGTTGCCGTCCACGTCGATCCGCACCAGCGAGCCGTGGATGGTCTCGATGTTCTGCCCGTTGCCCGTGTCCCCGTGGCCATTGCCCTGGTCGTCCGCCGCGCCGCCATCCCCGAAGGCGATGAGCAGGTGCCCGTCCGCGTCAAAGCGCAGCGTTCCGCCGTTGTGGTTGGACTGCGGCTGATCGATGCGCATGAGTTCCCGGCGCGAAGCCACGTCCACGACATTGGGATTGGCCAGGTCGATCTGCCATTCCGCCACCACGGATTGATGGTTGGTGGTGCCTTCCGGCGGGAAGGTCACTGTGAAATCAGCCGGGCCCGACACGGGCTCCGAGGTGTAGGTGTAGAGGAGCGGATTGTTGGCGAAGTCCGGATGAGCCGCCATGCCCAAGAGGCCGCGCTCGTCATAAGTCCCGAGAATGACCATCCGGCTGCGCACATCCAGCATCGGGACCGGAAGCTTCGCCCCATTGGCCAGGACCCAGACCAGGCCGGACTGGTCGTAGATGAACATCCGCCCCGATCCGTCGTCGGGCAGCACCAGTCCCAGGGGCGAGGCCAGGCCATCCACCACGGTCTGAAGCTCGATGGTGACCGCGCCCTTGGCGATCTTCTCCGGTATGGGATTGGTGATGGGGGTGGTGCCGACCGTGATCGTGACGGACGTCGAGGTCGTGGAATCCCCATCGTCATCGGTCGCCACAGCCGTCAGTTGGTGGGAACCGACCCCCAGTTCGGCCGTGACCTCGTAGGGGGCGATGGCATCCGTGCCCAGCGACACCGCGCCGTCGAAGAACTCCACCTGCGCGACGCTGCCGTCGGCGTCGTCCGCGTCGGCCGAGATGGTCACGTTGGCCGGGGCCGTGAAGGAGGCGTTGTTGGTCGGGCTGGTGATCTGCACGGTGGGCGGGTTGTTGGCGACGGCCTGCACCGTCACCGTGCCCGTCATCGAAAAGGAATGGGGAATGCAGAAGTAGGGATACACCCCCGCACTGACAAACGTGAAACTGAAGGTCTGCCCGACGGCGGTCAGGTTCCCCGAGTCCCAGAGCCCGTCCGGGATCGGGGCCTCGCCGCTCGTGCTGGTGTGCGCCAGGAAATCACGCTGCGTCCAGCGGACCGTGTCGCCCTGGGGAATGGTGAGATTGGCCGGGTTGAACGCGGTGTTGCGCATCTCGACCTCGTGCGTCGCGGCCCCGGCCGCCCAGGCGCTTCCCAGCAGCAGGCCGCTCACACACAGGTGGGCGCTCCAACGATGGATTCCTTTCATAGACGTGACCCTTCAATGACGGTTGATGACTTGCCTAAGAGCCACGAGGAGCGGGGTGGGTTCCCGGCGATGCAAAAAAAATAATGCGACTCGCGCTACCCGTCAGTCTTGTGGCAGCCTGCCGCCGAAGTGATGTCTCTCGTCATGAACCGGTCCACTAGGACTGGCTAAAGCCAGAACTACAAACATGGCGGCCCACGTTCGTAGTCCTGCGACTCGACTGAGCTCGCCGAAGTCCTTTAGGCAGGTGGGTCGTTGCCATGGTTCATGGTCCCAATGCGCGTCCAATCCGTTTGGAGGTCGGGGGCGCCCCATGAACCGATGCCTCCTCTCCCCAATGGTCAATTAACAATTCTCAATGAACAATGCCCAATACATGGATTTGGGCGGCGCCATGGCCCAAGTGCTTCCGCCTGCCTTAGGCGCATCCCTCCTGCCCATGAACCGGAGCATGCCCCCCTTCCTTGTAGCCGCGAACTTTAGTTCGCGCTTCCACGGAGATATGTGTGCGGAGCGTGATCCGGCCGTCGCAGGGTTCGCGGCTGCAGGCCATTGGCCTCATTGCATCGCTTCCCGAAACCCGATCGCTGATGGCTGGGCCCTCACCGATAGCATGCTTTTGTTCATGCACCCCAGTGTGCGGGAACCTTTTGCCGGTTCACCCCTCCTACCAGCGTGACGCGAATGCCTGGAAACGACGCATTCGAGTCATTGGTCCGGGAGTATTACTCTCCCCTCTATCGGTTTGCGGTGAGCTTGACCCATTCGGAAAGCGATGCGGACGACCTGACCCAACAAACCTTTTATACGTGGGCCACCAAGGGACACCAATTGCGCGACGTCGCCAAAACCAAGACATGGCTGTTCACGACACTCTATCGTGAGTATCTCCGCACGCGCCGCCGCCAGACCCGCTTCCCCCATCACGAACTGGACGAGGTGGCAAACGATCTGCCGATCGTGCTGCCCGACGGGGCCAACCAGGTGGAACGTGCGTCCCTGGTGGCCTCTCTGGAGGCCATGGACGACACCTTCCGGGAGCCGGTGGCGCTGTTTTACCTGGAGGAAGTCAGCTACAAGGACATCGCCGAGATTCTGGATATCCCCCTCGGCACCGTGAAGTCGCGCATTGCGCGTGGGGTGGCCATGTTGAAGCGCCAGGTGGCCGAGACATCGCGATCCCACCCCCAGGACCAGGGAGGTCCCACAGCATGACCACCAAGGAAGCCAGGCAATACCTGCTCGCCTACCGGCCGGAGCTGTGCGACGACCCAGCTTGGAAGGACGATCCACGCCTGCGCGAGGCGTTGGATCTGGCCGAGGCGAATCCAGAGTTGCGGGCTTGGTGGGATCAACATTGCGAATTCGATCGCACGGCTCGCCAAGCCTTTCAGGACATCCCCGTGCCGCTTGATGGCCTGACCAGGATCTTGGAGCAGGCCCGGCGCGGGGAGCAGGGGAAGCCCCCAGCCCGGGGGATGGAATTAAACTGGGGATGGCTGGTACCGGCTGCCGCGGTGCTCATCGGACTCGCGCTCCTCCTCTGGCCTCGGCCTCCCGCATCGCCCGAGCTTGATTTCGACACCTACCGCGCCCGCATGATGCGCAATGTGCTCAGGGAATACGCCATGAGCATTCTCACCAACGACCTTTCGGCCATCCAGGTCCATCTGCAGGAGATGAAGGCGCCCTCCACCTTTGAGGAGCCTGCCGGATTGTCCGCCCTCACGCGCACCGGAGCCGGTGTCGTGGGATGGCGGACGAACCAGGTTGCGATGGTCTGCTACGATCGCGGGGATCAGCAGATGCTATTCCTGTTCGTGGCCCACCGCAACGATGTGCCCGATGCTCCCGGCTGGCCTCCGAGCACCGTCATGGACAAGGGATTGCAAACGGTGACCTGGACCACCAACGATTGGGTGTACCTCCTCGCCGGCCCGCAGGGCGAGTCCCTGGAAAAGCACGCACCCTGATTCAGGCTCTACGGCGCGCGGCTCTCCAGAGCCGCAGCGGGCCGGCTAACCCTAAAGGCATGGTACAACACTGGAATAGTCTGGCCGTCTTCGAAGGTGGAGGAATCACCACTCCCCAAGCAGGCACCCTTACCCGCTGCGGCTCGGGAGAGCCGCGCGCCCTCCTCCCCCTTTCGTGTCCTTCGTGTATTCCGTGGTTCAATACTCCCCTGATCGCACGCTGGTGCGCGACATGAGCCAGTAATAGTCCTCCAGCTCCTCACGTTCCAATCGGAAGGGCAGGTCCACCGCATAGGCTTGCGCCGGAGGGCGTGTGGAGCCTTCGCTCCATGTGTGGCTTTCGACGTGCCCGTCCACAAACGCCAGGTTGGCCGCTCCCTGATGGTAGGAGGCGGGAAGATCCATCCACTGACGTGAATAGTGGCGGTTGAGGAAGTAACCGTCCCGGATGCTGTCCGGGTGTTCCTCGATGAAGACGAAGATCTCCGAGGGCTCGGGCACCTGGTTGAGGCGGAAAAACTGCGTGTAGTGGGGATTGTTGGTGTTGAAGCCTGAGCGGGTGAAGGCGCCGGCGTTGCCGACCATGGCGTTCATCGAGATGCTGCGCGTGCGCCGTTCCCATCCGGCATTCTGCTGGTCCTGACTGAGAGTGTAATCCGCCGGGCAATGATACACGCTGCCCCCGCCGACGAGGTATTGGCCGAAGTCACCGGCCGTGACCAGGAACTCGTTCGTGTTGTCCGGGGAAAGCGACCAATCCATGACATTGTTGACCCAGTTGAGGTAGGTGCCATCCGCGACGGTCTGCTGGGTCTCCGCCACGCCGAGGTTCTGGGGGAAGGCATCGTCATGGTCGCCGGCGTAAAGGAAGGTGGTCAGCACCAACTGTCGTTGGTTGTTGAGGCAGATGATCTTCTGCCCCTTGGCCTTCGCGCCGGACAGAACCGGCAGGAGGATCCCCGCCAGGATGCCAATCACCGCCACCACCACCAGCAGTTCAATGAGCGTGAAGGCCCGCCTCACGACACGGCTTCGCTCCTCGTGCCGCAGGGTTGTTGGCGGGCGAATGCTCATCTTGCGTACGGTGAATCCCGGTCAGGCTGCGTCATGGCCGCCCCATCGACATGGGCTTGTGGGACAGTGCCCACCGTAGCCATCGGGCCCCCATTTGTCAAAGCGGCTTTACAAGCTGCACATGGGTCACCAAGGTCGGGGAATATGCGCCCAACTGGATTCCTGCCTCTCGTGCTGGCGCTGGCCATGGTCTATCGGTTCCTCCCAACTATCCAGGCTCAGTCCCCGTCATCCGTCTCCTCCGCCCTTTCCGGAGAAAGCATCCTTGCCCTCTACCAGGAAGTGTCCGGACGCACCTTGTTGCGGCCCGCCACGCTGCCTAATCTACGCGAGGTCACCGTAGAGTCTGTCCCCAAAGACACCCATGCGGCCATGACTGTCCTGGTCCAGGCTCTGACGGACAAGGACATCGGCCTTGTCGAGGATGGGAGCCAGTTCGTCCTGGTGTTTCCCAAGGGTTGGATGAAGACCGATGCCGCCAGTTTCTGGAAAAGTCTCCCGCGTCCGTCTGCACCTGCCGCTGATTCATCCAAACTGGGTGCTGTTACTTTCAACGCGAACCTCAGCTTCGTCCTGGACATCTACGCCGAGGTCAGTGGCCGGAGTGTGTTGTATCCTGTCAACTTGCCCGACGAGATGCTTTATTTGAAGAGCAGAAATCCGTTGAGTCCGGCGGAGACGACCTATGCCATGGAGACGTTGATGGCACTGAACGGACTGGCGGCGCTGCATGACGGCTCGCATTTCACCCAGTTGGTTCCCATCCAGGCCACGAACAAAGTCCGGTTGGCCGCCCCTGCGCCGCGGGAAGGCGCGCCTGTCCTTGATCCCAAGAAGATTCCGGCCACGGTGAGGCGGGGCGGGGTTCCGTCGCCAGCGCTCCGCACGCAGGATCCTTCCTTTGCCGACCAGGTCGGGGATGAGTTGACCAAGTTGTATCTGAAGGCCTTTGGCAATCAACCGCCGTGGCAGAAGCCTGCCAAGGGGCAGGCGGAGCAGCTTCTGGAATTCTACGGGGATTTGACCGGCAAGAAAGTGCAGGCCGGCAGCGAACTCGGGAGTGCCCACGTGGCGTTCCGCCTCATGAACCCGTTGACCAAGGAAGAATTGATCTACGCTGTGGAGACGGTTCTGCGCCTTAACAACTTGATCCTCATCCCGGCGGAAGGCAATGCGGTTCGCCTGGGCCACATCTCGGAGCTTGCGAGTCCGGAAGATTGACCCGGTTTGCGAGCTGTGTTGGGGTGGGGGCATGGAAGACTCCAAGCTCAAGTTGGAATCCCTCGTGGCAGGTGACGGTCCGTCTCCGAAGGCGGGGCAGGTCGTTCAGGTGCATTACACGGGCATGTTCACCGACGGGAGCAAGTTTGACAGTTCGGTGGACCGGGGAGAGCCATTTGCCTTCGTCCTGGGGATGGGGCAGGTGATCCAAGGCTGGGACCAGGGCGTCGCTCGGATGAAGGTTGGGGACAAGGTCAAGATGACCATCCCGCCCGAGCTGGCTTACGGTGAAGCTGGGTACCCCGGCGCCATCCCGCCCAACTCGACGTTGGTCTTCGAGGTGGAACTGCTGGGGATCGACTAGGCGACCGTGACGAGGCATCCACTCCCGTGGAATTCCCTCCGCATCCGGATCCTCCCGCCAACCCGCCAAGTCGCAAAGGTGGGAAGTCCGTTCCGTTCGTCCTTGGCGGCTTGGCGGCTTGGCGGGAGAAGTTTCCACGCCACGGGACTCCGACCTGGATCCCTTCACGGAGTTTCCGCAAAGCATTCAGAGAAAGCATCAAGGAACACGGCTGAATGACGGCGGGAGGGAGGGTTCCGAAAGAAATCGCTTAAAACGCTTGCAGCAGTTCCCGCAAGCCGATTACTCTGCCCGTCCGCTCATAGCCGCGGGGTGGAGCAGCCCGGTAGCTCGTCAGGCTCATAACCTGAAGGTCACAGGTTCAAATCCTGTCCCCGCAACCAATTTTCCGGGCCTCTGGCGTTTGCCAGAGGCCCGGCGCTTTTCTCGACAGAAGGAGGATGAAATGTCTGATGCCCAATACTGGGTCTACGTGCTGCGCAATCCCGCCAGTAAGCTTTACATCGGACTCACCGAAGACGTGGCATGTCGACTGGAGCAGCACAACTCCGGGGTTTCAAAGTGGACGAAGAAGCATGGGCCTTGGAAACTCGCTTGGCAAAAGGGGCCCATGGCACTGGGAGAGGCTCGGAAACTGGAGAACCTGCTCAAGCGGCAGAAGGGGGGAACCGGCTTCTACAAGCTGACGGGTTTGCAGCCATGTAGCTCGTCAGGCTCATAATCCCGCCGCTGCGGGATCACAGGTTCAAATCCTGTCCCCGCAACCAATTTGCAACGGCTTACAGCAATGTAAGCCGTTTTTTCTTAGCGGATTCCACCCTCCTTGGCTCACCGTCTGCTCTTTTGGTCGCACTGTGTCTCGCTGTGTCCGGACGGGGCCGGTTGCCAAATTTTTGCCAAACATTTGGCGCCCGGGAGGGCCGAAAGTTGGCAGGTCGTTGGCAGGTTCAAGTCGCAGGAATCAACATCGACTAAGAGCGGCAAGTGGCCATTACCAGCACCCTGAACCGTCAATCCGGGGATTCATCTAAGCGGGCTAACCGGTCTCGTAGCGCTTCCATATTGGGTGCTGGAGCGCCGATTAACGCGAGTGCCTCAATGCTACCCAAAGCGCAAAGAGCCATTGTCCTGTTATCCTCACTTTCCAACTCACCGAGACTTCCTGTAGACGCCCGAAATGCAGCGTGCGTGAACCTGCAGTATAGTCGGTAGTGACTGTCGTAGTAGCCTTGCATACCGATCTGCTCAGCTATGCTTCTCAGGTTTAGCGCCTGATTGTCCAAGCAGAGTTCTTCAACTCTTCCGAGGCCAGGGTATTTCGCGGAGTAAGCACTTTTGAAATCATTCCAAGTGCGGTTAATGGCAGCCGTGGCATCAGAAGCATGCTGTCCAAGAGAACGCGCCCACTTCAGGTCTTCTCCAAATTCAGCGAAGGCGATCTCCCCAAGAAGATTCGGCTTCTTTTTGACCGCTTCCAGACGAATAAAGGCCTCAATGCACGTACGCACAAGATGCTTTGAAGCACTGACCCTTCCACTCTTTCTGAGCCAAATATAACCCTCGACCGCAGCATGAACGTAAGAAGCTGTGTGAAACCTGTAGTGTTCACAGAGCCCAGCACCGTGGGTTCCTCGCAGCGACTCGATGGACTCGGCGAGCTGTTTCTCGATATCACAGAGAACGGTCATTGACCGCTCTTCCAATTCGTTTTGCATTGGCTTCATTAGGTCTGCTCTTGGATCAACTGGCTACTATGCCAGGATCGTATGTGACGCGTCTCCCTTACGCAATTCTGTAGAGTCACGCGCTCTACACGGCTAGGCACCACCCTTCACCAACCCGACCGCGACCAACGCCGCCCGCAGGGCATGGACGAGCGTCGAAAGGGAGCGCACATCATCTGCCAAATCTTCGCAGGCATCCCGCAAGGCCTGAATTTCCGCCTGAGTCGGCGGATCGGAAATCGTGAGACCCCCAATCTCGCCGTCGGCGTTCCCGAGAGTCACCGCTGCTTGGTCGGCCCCGGAAGGTTGAACAACGGGCGTCGCGCCCCAGAATCCAATCTTGCCCCCAGTAGCACCGACGATTGTTTCCCAGGAGTATCCTCCGGCGTGGCGTTTCAGCGTCCCCTGCGTTGCGTTGAAGATCAGATAGCCTGTCGGAATCGTTCCGCTGGACGGATCGGCAGTCACGCCAGCAGGGAGAACCTGCTTCCACGTCCCCGGCGTCCCCGCCACCGTACATTTGAACACGCCGCCAAGCGCATCCTTCCAGATTTCATTCAACACGTGGGACCCGGTGGTGGGCGGTCCGACGGTGGTCGTCGGCACGCCGCTGACGTAGGTCGGGTCGTGCTTGAAGACTTCGGCGGTCAGGATTTCGAAGTTGGTTTCGGTCAACGCCACGAAATCGGCGGCGTTGCTCACGTCGTGCAATCGTCCTGGTGCGATGGTTGCCATATTCAAACCTTTCTCACGGTCACTTCGTCATAGTTGAGACTTTGGTAGCCGCTGCGGACGAAGTAAGCCCGCAGCTTGAAATCGGTTTCGCTGCCCAGCGCGGCTACGAGCTGGGCGTTTGTGATGGTCTTCGGCCCCGTCCCGCCCGTGAACTCGAACGTGCCCGCCAGGACATCGGCCATTGTCCGCACTTCGAGCACGGTCTTGTCGATGTCCGTGGCCAGGACCTGCGTCACGGGGCTGTCAGCGGAGCGATGCCAGGACTTGTCCCAGTCGGCGACGATGTCTCCACCGCAGGAAATCTTACAAAAGCAAACGAAGGAAACGAAGAATCGGGTTCGCTTCGTTCTCTTCGTTTCCTTCTGTTCGATTCAGGCCGTGGTTCCTTTCTGTGGAATCCTCTGTAGAGTCCCTTCATGCATCCTCTATTTCCGAAGGCCGACGAACTGAGCCACAGCGTCATTGGTGCGGCCATCGAGGTTCACCGGCTCAAGGGGCCCGGCCTCCTTGAGAGCATTTACGAGAAATGTTTCATGCGTGAATTGGAACTGCGCCAGATAGCGGCGGTCAACCAGCGCGTCGTCCGCATTGACTACAAGGGGTTCGTGTTCGAGGAACCGCTACGGTTTGATGTGCTGGTCGAGGAGTGCCTGCTCCTCGAGCTTAAGTCGGTCCAGGAAGTCTTGCCCATCCACAAGGCCCAACTACTCAGTTACATGAAATTGCTGGATGTCCCCCTGGGTCTGCTCATCAACTTTCACGAAATGAAGCTTGTGGATGGCATTCACCGCCTGATTCTACCCGGCGCCAACCCTGAGCCGAAAAGCCAGTTTGAAGAGAAGGTAACGAAGGAAACGAAGAGTCCGGCCGACTTCGTTATCTTCGTTTGCTTCTGTTCAATTCCTCGAACGCCGGAGCTGTCGGCATTGCCCCGCGACGCCAGGAAGATGACAAACGGCGTGCTGCTTTCCTTCAAGTTCCAGGGCGCTTCGATCAGCTTCTGATAGTCCAGCGCCTGGACCTCGAAGACGTTCTCGACCGCTGGCGCATCCGCTCCCGCCGCGTAATGGTCCGCGTTGAAGAATCCGGTGTCCTCGCTGAACGCAACCGTCACTTCCGCCCGGCCTGGCGCGGGCAGGGTCAGGCGCTCCACTCGGCACAGGACCCCGTTTACTCCGCTCTGCGGAAAGTTCAGGTTGAACGTGCATCCCACCGTCAGGCTGGCGGCGCTCGACTTGCGAATCCTCATGGAGCCACTGAGCATCGGCTGGGCGGCCACTCGACCGGCTGCGTTGGCTACTTTCTGCGCCACGGCTTGCCGGGTGATCCAAGGTCGGCTCAGGGTCTGGGACAAGACCGCCTGCGTGACCTGGAAGTTGCCCCGGTCCCGGTAGGCCACCGAGCTTTCCTCGAAACGATGGTCCCGGTCTGTGAACCGGACGAAGGTTTCATTGAACG